>Ga0326727_10007390_pt1 | contig 29087 bp, 17 predicted proteins | sample MB2enrmetagenome_FD_207643 | JGI IMG/M metagenome (GOLD analysis project Ga0326727, IMG submission 207643) | Lab enriched peat soil microbial communities from McLean, Ithaca, NY, United States - MB29MY | ecosystem: Environmental > Terrestrial > Soil > Wetlands > Peat | place: USA: New York... | reverse complement strand
GACAGGAGCAGCCGCTGGGCAATGCCCGCGTGACCGCCGGGGAACTCGTAACCTCGCTGGGGCCCTATGAAATCCGCAGCTTCGCACTCAGGATGGCTGCGCCGCGGATCAAGCTGGCCGCACCACAGTCACTGCCTGTCGATCTGAAGTACGATTTGGCGGTTGCAACCGACGAAGGCGCAAAATCCCGGGGCGGTATTGACGCCACGGGCAATGCCTTGCCAGCCGAAATGCTACCGGGCAACCTGGACTACAACGGTATCCGCTTCCATCTCGGCCCTGCGTGGGCTGGAGAACCGAACGCAGTGGTCGCCAGGGGCCAGACCGTCAGCCTGCCGCCCGGAGATTTCAATCGGCTGTACATCCTTGCCGCCTCGGCAGAAGGGGACCAGAAGGCCGTGTTTCGCGTCGGCGATCAGCCTGTGGAACTCGGCATCCAGGATTGGGGAGGTTTTGTCGGCCAGTGGGACGTCCGCACATGGAGGTCTGTGGAGTTACCACTGCCGTCTAAACCGTCGCAGGGTGACAACAGCCCCTATGCCCAGCGCGTCGCTCGCCTGCGCGCGTACGCGAAGGAACACGGGCCCATCATGATTCCCGAATGCGACGGTTTGAAGCCCGGGTACATCAAGGGCGCCTCCATCGCATGGTTCGCTTCGCACCATCACACGGCCGGCGGTGCGAGCGAACCCTATTCCTATTCTTACCTGTTTGCCTATCCCATCGATTTGACGCCGGGGACAAAGACTCTGACACTTCCGGATAACGACAAGATTCGTATCCTGGCTGTGACCGTGGCGCAGGAACCGGTCGCCGGCACGGGAGCCCCCCCTGGACCGCACGGTCGATGAGATCGCAGGGACACGCAGCCCGAGGCAGTTTGATTACACTCCTGTCGCCAACGTGCTTTATGCTGACGTGATCTCGGCGTCATGGTTGTGGACTCTTCTCCAACGGCACGGGGTCCCAAGCGAGCGCGGGGAGTGTGGGCGGCGAGGGCGGGCCGCGTGCGCAGACCGGCACTCTTTGCCGTGCGTGATTTCCCCAGGACCCGCTCAAGTTGTTCACGAATGGAAACGACTTTTGGTCTCTGCCCATTTTCCCCTTGACAATCGGGACAACATAGGCTACAATTGTCTGGTTGGGTTGGGCAGGCGGTTAGGCCCTGCCGGATACGTTATGCTGCGGAGTTTTGTCCGTTTCCCTCTGTGCTCGCTTCCTCTGGTTCCTGCGTCCTGCGCAGTCAAGAAGTCGAGGAATAGGAAAGTGGAAACCAACCGCCGACCCTATCCCTCGGGCCTCAGAAGGTGTGAAAAAATCAAAACAGCTCACGCAAAGTCGCGAAGAAATGCAAAGTGGAAGTCCCTTCTTTCCTTGGCGGCCTTTGCGCCCTTTGCGTCTTTGCGTGAACCCGGCTTGTCCGTCGTGGATTAATTCACACCTTCTCAGCCGGGCAGGCGCCGCGCTCCCTTCGACCAGTGGACCCTTCAGCTTGTCGACTCCAGAATTCAACGAACGAACCGGGAATGTCTATGAAAACAAAAAGTCGAGCAGTCAAGGAGTCGAAGAGTTGAGGAGCTGGAAAGCCAAACCAAGAAGTCGGGGCGAACGCCGACGGTTTGTCGCTCCTCGATCGTCGACTCTCGACTTTTCGACTTGATTTTGAACGAACGATCCGGGAATGTCTATGAAAACAAAGCATCGGGAAGTCGAGGAGTTGAGTAGCTGCGGAGTCGAATCAACAAGTCGTGAGGTGGGAGGCCGACGGTCTGTCACTCTTCGACTCTCAACTCTCGACTGCTCGACTCGAATTCGAATGAACGAACCGGGAATGTCTATGAAAACAAAGAAAGAGGTCAAAAAGTCGAGGAGTGCAACGCCGAAAGGAGACCGCATCCTTGGAGCGGCGCCCTGGGAAGCGGCAGGCCTTTGCTCAACCTCTCGACTCCGCAACTTCTGGACTCCAGAATTCAACGAACGAACCGGGAATGTCTATGAAAACAAAGGAAGAGGTCAAAAAGTCATGCAGTCGGGGGCGTCGAGAAGTCCCTGCACATGTCCAGCACCCTTCGATGGACAGCGGGATGAGCGATGCGCTCAAAACCCGCGAAGGGGATTCATAGAGCAGCCGGGGGCAGCGCCCCCGAAATCGGGCAACGAGCACATCCGACCGTGAAAGGGTCGAATTGGCGAGAGAGGAGGCCGGATTTCGAAAACAACGCAATGCGATACGACCGAAGCCAATATGTTATTGAAAACAAAGGATGGCGTTGGAAAACGAACACAAAACCAACCGAGGTCTGAGTGGCAACTGCGCTATGCGTCATCGATTTCCAGCATCGCCGGCCGTAACCGAAAACCGCGAGTGCGAATCCCGTCATAGAGAAGTCCCGCCAAGAACCAGGTTCCGCCGACGAGTTTCGCCGGCCGCTCGAGTCCCAGCCAAATGGCGAAACAGAACAAAAAGCCAAGTGCCGGTACTAGACCGTCGGCGAGCACTCGTCTTTTACGTCCGCCCTTCGACAGAACGAAGAATTGCTGAATGGTTGCCAGATTGACACCCATAAATCCCAGGAACGCGCCAAAGTTGAGGAGTTCACCAGTGAGCTGATAACCCAACAGAAGGGAGCCGGCAAACGCAAAGAGACCGACAATCCAAATGTTGAACTTCGGAGTATTCCGCTTGGGATCCAGATACGCAAAGATCCTGCGCGGCAATACGTTGTCCCGCCCGAAGCCGAAAAGCAGACGTGATGCGCCGGCTTGAGCTGCCAACGCGCTGCCCGTTACTGCCACGACGAGCACGACGGCGATCGCCAGAAAAAGCGGTTGCCCACCCACGCGCCGGGTGACATCCATGAACGAGGTCTCGATGTTGGTGAACGTTTCATAATTTGGCCAGACGCGTTGACCAAGGTAGACGATCAAGCCGGAGAATATCCCGGTGAACAGGCAAACCAACACCGTCGCCCGCAGGATATTCCTCCGAGGGTTTTCGACGTCCTCAGCCAGTGTCGTGACGCTGTCGAATCCTAAGTAGTTCAACGCTGCGAAGGACGTCCCACCCGCCAAGGCGCGCAGGTTGAAAGTTTGCGGGTTATAAAACGGACGCCATGAGAATACTCCAACCCATCGCCCGTGCTGGAAGAGATAGTGAAGCGCCAACAGGATGAAGGCCAAAAACACCAAAGCCATAAACGCAAGCATCACCTGATTCGCGCGCGCCACAGAGCGGATTCCGCGCAAGTTGAGGAAAGTGATGGTGCCCGCGATGAGCGCCGCGAGAATAGGATAAGGGACCTGGGGAACCAACCTCTGGATCGACAAGGCTCCAAAAATCACACACAGCGTGGGCATCACAAGATAATCAAGCAGCATCGCCCAGCCGGCCAGGAATCCCAGGTGGGGATTCAAGCCGCGCCCCACGTAGGTATAGGCCGAACCCGCCGAGGGGAAGAGTGCAGCCATGCGCCCATAGCTGAAGGCTGTTAGGACCATCGCTATCATGGCGAGAAGTATGGTATCGACCGCGTGGCCTCGTGACAAGGTCAATGCAATGCCAAAGACCGTTACCGGGGCCACCAAGCTCACCGTTATGATGCCGTAGAAGATGAGGTCCCACAGCCCAAGAACCCGGTGAAGTCGACCGACCACTGGCCCATTCTCCGCAACCGCTGAACGACTATTCATATATTCATAGCCACGAATTCTATTGGAGCAGGCAGGGTGCCCGCTTACGACAAAAACTGGGAGTTGGATTAGACGCTTCAGCAAATCTAAAGAGAAACCCCCGTAGGACGCCGCGGAGGCTCCTTGCCGCCTGACCAAAACACCAATTCAGTGATTTACGTTATGCGGTCACCTGCAGAGCATGCTGCATCGGCAAGTCCACGCTTTAATTGAGCTCCAATCCCGCGTGTGGCACATAAAGCAGAATCCCTCGACGCTCTTGTCTCTACGAGCTCACAATTCCGTACACAGATGGTCCATCTTGGGACTCATTGGCACTGGGCCGCGGTCGGAGATTTCGTAGCCAGTTTCGATCCGGGCCCCGTTAAACTCCGGGTGGCCGAATAAGCTGACATCCACGCACACAGTCATTCCACGCTCCAACACGTCATTGCTGTGTGGTCCGAAAAACGGTGATTCAGATTCGTGCAGGCCGATCGTATGCGCGAAGGGGCAAACGAGATACCGGGAGAGGTTGTGCTTCGCAAAATACGCTCTGGCTGGGGCATCGATCTCTCGCCCGATCTTTCCCGCCAGCAGTTGCTCCTTGGTTAGGCAGAAAGCTTCCTTTAGAAATAGAAGATATTCCTTCTGTCCGTTGGTGTAATTGCCCGAAACCGGCAACGTATCGCCCACGACCCCGGCGTAGCCTTGCACTTTGGGAGCAATACCGATCATTGCCATTTCCCCTGACCCCAGCTTTTTTGAAGTCGCCGTGGGCACCACTGCGTTGGAGCGTTTGCCGCTGCCGACAATGGTAGTGAAACCAAATCCGCTCGCGCCCCGCTGACGAGCGGCGAATTCCCCCACCGCGGCTACTTCGATCTCCGAAATACCGGGGGAAATCTTCGCTCGCATGGCGTCGTAACAGTCATCGGCCAGTCTGAAGGCAGCTCGAATCTGCTCTACTTCCCAGGGAGATTTCCGGTAGCGCAGTTCGAGGTAGTCCCGGGTGAAATCCAGCAATTCCACTCCTTTGAACCCTTGGACAAACTCCCGATGACAGTCGGCGGGCATGCGCCCGGCACCTACAACCCCAGCACGCTTCAGACGGCCCAGATTGGATGTCAATTCAGCAAAGAGCGCGGGGAAATCGATAATGGTCGCGTTCGGATACTCCTCATCGGGAACCATGAAAGCCGGGACATTCCGGGTTTCCGTAATGGCACTGTCGAGTCTTGCGAACGGCTCGCTCTCCGGCCCACCCAGGATCATCGGGTCGCCTTCGCGCGGCACAAGCACGGCTCCACTTTCAAACTGTGGGCACCAACCCGTGAGGTACCACCCATTACCAACGTTGAACTCGTCATAGTAGACTAGGACAACGTCCAACCCTTTTTTCATCATCGTTTGCCGGAGCCTCGCCAGCCGGCTGTCCCTCTCGTCTCTGGTTAGGTACCCCATTCTCGGCCTCCTTCGGACTGGTCAACAATGTCGGGAACTTCTTGAGAAGCCCCCGAGCCCAAAACGCCGTCACGGAATGATATTCAAGCCCATACGAGCCAAATTCAGCTCGGTGTTCACTGTAAAAGCCGGCCGACGGCGGTCGAAGAAAAACTGGCAAAAGGTAGTCCGTCTCGGGCTAGCTTCTTTTACCCGTCCGCAGGCTCTGCTGCGAATACCGTCCTGGCTTCCTGTCGGCACTGCATAGAAGTTCTGCTGTTCTTCGGCCTTTGGCCTCGCCTCTTGCTCTGCGAGCGGAATCGCTTATCCCGCAGTGCACGGCTGCCATCCATTGGTGCGCGAGTCCGTCGCGGAGGGAATCAGTGCAGGAAATCGATGCAGGCAACAGGCCCCCCGCGCAAGTTATCCATAACGACTCATTCTAAATGACGCAAGGCCTTTTTTGCAGTTCTGTCCACGTCTGTCAGTTGAGGTTGAACAAGGCCGGCTGCACCCGCCGCAATCATAGGCTAGAGTTAAGCTGGGGCATTCATGGCGAAACCACAGGATTCCCGAATGAGCAATTCTGGAAAAATGCAGATCTTTTCCACTTTTTCATCGTCCGAACTCTCCTGCTCAAGGGCAAGCAGCCGCCTGACGGCCAATCGGCCCATCTTTTCTCTATCCACAACCACCGTGGTGAGAGCCGGGCTGATCACCTCGCCGATGGGCAGTCCGTCAAAACCGACCACCGATACGTCCTTAGGAACTCTGAGCCTGAACTGCTTGAGCGCTTTAATCGCGCCGCAGGCCATCTCATCGTTTGAAAAAACGCCATCAAAACTGATACCGGCATCGAGTACGGCCTTGACTGCCTTGAAGCCGCTCTTAACATGAAAGTCGCCCGGGACGAGTAAACGTGAATCTAATTCCACGTGATGTTGGGCCATGGCCTCTTTGTACGCCCGCTGCAGGTCGTTAGAGAAATAGTGTCCCTCCTGCCCAAATATCAGGAGAATTCTCTTCCTACCCAACTTTAGAAGATGGTTCAGCGCCAAATGGGCGCCGTGGAAATTTTCGACACAGACAGCATTGAACGGGCGGTCCATGCCTGGATCGCCGGGGTAATCGAGGAGGACTAGATTGAGAAAGTTGTCACGAAGGACCTCGGCGTAGCTCGGCGGGATGTAGCCAACCACGAGAACTCCAGCGATTTGGCGAGAACGAAGCATGCGGTTGAGTTTGAGGAACTCGGAGTAATCGTTCTTAATTACGCCGACAGAACAGTCGAACCCCTGCCCAAACAACTCATGTTGGACACTGAGAATAACGCCGCTAAAGAAGGCATCGTTCTGTGAGTATTCCGGCTGGAACAGAATGGCGTAGTTCTTGGTTGAGGGACGCTGATTTAGATGGTAACAGCCGGAGGGCCGAAATCCCATTTTCTCCGCCACCCGCAAAACCAACTCGCGGGTAGCCGGTGATACATTGGGCTCGTTGCGGAGCACTCGGCTCACAGTCATCCTGCTCACTGCGCATTTTCTGGCGATGACGGTCAAACTCGGTTTCCGAGGCTCTGTATGCACGAGTAGCTTCCCTAGTTAATCGTATCCGGAATCGAACATCGTAACCTAGCGCCATGTTATGCGCAAGTCAAGAAAAAGCGTCGTTGTGTGCGTGGTGACTTGGGCATGCCCGATCAGCCTCAAAATTCAGTAGAGGGAAGGGGGAGCACCAGGGAATAAAGTCCAAAAAGAACCGAGGAAAACCCGAAACAAAATTGTGCTTGACAACCGAATCAGGCTTCGGTATAAATAGTCGCCGCGTACCAATGTAACATTTCTTGCGTTTACATTGTTTGGCACTCTTTAGGGCGCGCAGTACCATTTAACGCGCGGTGCGGTTGCGAGAGTTCCGATCAAAAAGAGGAACGGAGTTTCTCATATATGACAGGGAACAACGGGTTTCGAGCTGAGTTCAAGCTGGGCGTCATCGAGGTAATAAGATCCCACTTCGCTTGCCTCATCCCGCCTTCGCCCCGCCCCTCCCGCACGGCGGAAGAGGGGGGGAGTGGAGGGCATCGCAAACCCGTGGCTCGCGGCGTAGGCGACATTCTTATGCCCACCCCACGGGCTGACTCTATCAACGAATTTGTGACTCGCGGGACTAGGGGCCATAAACAGTTGTCAACCCTGAGTTGTTTCTGTTGCGTCGGGTCGAAAGCGCCGAGAAAGAAGGAGGATTTCAATGCCTAAGATCGTAACCAAGAGGTTAAGTTTTTTCTGGAGCGCCCCTCTCCTGTGCTTGTTGTTATCGTCGGCGGGGTGGGGGCAGAATTTCCGCGGGACAATCACTGGCTCGGTGACGGACCAAAGTGGTGCAGTAGTTCCCAACGCCGAGGTAACCCTGACCAGTGTGGGTACCGGAGTTGTAACTAATAAGACCACCGGGGCGGTGGGACTTTACACGTTTCCTGACCTGAGCGTGGGAGTTTATAACCTCAAAGTCGCCGCGAAGGGTTTCCGCGATTACATACAGAACGGAATTTCGATTGACATTAGTCAGACAGTGACCGTCAACGTTAAACTGGAGATTGGACCCGCCGTGCAGAGCATTAACGTGACCGCCAATGCCTCTCCTCTCAACTATGAGAACGGTGAGCGGAAGGGGACAGTTCCGGGCGCTATGGTCGAAGATCTTCCATTGCTCTTCTCGGGCACCCTGCGGTCGGTCGCCGCCTTTGTAACTATTGAGCCAGGTATAACCACATCATCCAGTAATAGTCCGTATGACGCTAGAATCAACGGCGGCATGGTATCGGGTGATGAGGCCGTGCTAGATGGCATAAGCATGCAGGAAGGCGCACAGAACCAGAACGGCATGGTCGCTATCTATAACGACTATCCCATTACCCCTGACACGATTAGCGAAGTGAGTGTACTTACCTCGAACTATGCCCCGCAATACGGCAATACAACTGGGGGCGTTATTACTGCCGTTACAAAGTCGGGAACCAGTAAATTTCACGGAACCCTGTATGACAATTTTCGCAATTCCGTCCTTAATGCGCGCAGCTATGGCCAAGCCCAACGGTCCCTGGATATTGAAAATGATTGGGGCTTCACTATTGGCGGGCCCATTAAATGGCCCAAGTGGCCCGCCACAAACAGAAAGGCCTTTTTCTTTCTGGGGTTTGACGACCTGTATGCTCGAGGCGGTTTGCAAAGGCCGTTCTTTTCTCTCCCGACGATGCAAGAAAGGCAGGGTGATTTCAGTGACTGGAAGGACACCGCGGGCAATCTGATCCCGATTTACGATCCGGCAACAACACAAGCCAATCCAAGTTACAATTCGGGCCTACCGGTGGGACCTAACAATCTGCCCTACATCCGGCAACAGTTCATGGGTTGTGACGGGCACACCCCCAACGTGATCTGCCCTAGCGACCCGCGCCTCGTTAATTCCTATTCCCAGGGATGGACCAAGTACCTGCCTGCGACGAACCTCCCCGGCGTTTTCAACAACTGGATACCGCCCTCGGCAAACGTACCCTCCGGTTCGACCGTGTATAACAGCCTATCTACCTTTAAAGCCGATTGGTACATTACGCAAAGGGACCACGTTTCTTTTACCACCTACCAACAGCGTGGGCCTAGCGCATACTTCACAGAGTTTCCTGCACAGATTGACTGGAACACGATTTACCCGGCTCCTTCCCCGTGGCCTGCAGACCCAATGTATCGTCTGAACTGGGACCACACCTTCTCACCCACACTTGTGAGCACCCTCAACTACGGCTTAACCAAGTACAACGGTTCTGCGTACATGACGGATGACGCCTATGTGAATGACGTGCCGAAGATTCCGGGCGTGGCGAGCCATAATGAACCCTCGATGCTTGAGTTTCAAGATTATCAAACAATGGGCGGCAACGGGGCCTACAAAATCGACAAATTCTCGAACATTGTCAACGAGTTGGTGACGTGGGTGCACGGCAAGCACACGTTCAAATTCGGAGGCGAAATGCGGTGGAACGACCTCAATTATAATGATCAAGACCAAAATCGATCTGGAACTTTCTATTTCTCTCGTCTGAACACCGGCCTATCCGGTATCAACAGTGGTAACGATTGGGCGAGCTTCCTTTTGGGGCAGGTCGATAATGCGAATTGCGACTTTCCCACCGTTGGTTCGATGTACGCGCGGGGCACACATGAGAGTCTCAACGCTGGCGACACCTGGAAGGTCACCCCAAAGCTGTCCCTGGATTATGGCGTTCGCTACGATGTTGTCCCACCGAATGTAGACAAATTTAACAAGCTATCGGTTTTCGATCCAAATATGGTTAACCCCGATGCCGGAAATCGCCTAGGCGCACTCGCTTTCGCGGGCAACTACGCGGGTCCAGCGAGCTTGGGGCGGCGGGCCCCTGAGTATACTTGGTATGGGGGAGTCGCACCCCGGCTCGGTTTTGCATACAGCGTGAACCCGAAGACAGTCGTGCGGGGCGGTTACGGAATCTTCTATATGCAGGAGTTCTACCCGGGTTGGGCGGCTGGCAGTAATTTTGACGGGTTCAATGCTACCCCCACATTTTCCAGTTCGCAGGGTGGCATAACGGCGGCATTTCTCCTCCAGGATGGATTCCCGCAGAATTTTCCGCATCCGCCATTCATCAACGCAGGATTCGATAATGGCACGGCCGGACCCCTGTACAGGCCATTTAATTCGAATCGCCTGCCGAACACACAACAGTGGAACCTAACCGTGGAGCGCCAGTTCACCACCGACTTTTCCGTCGACGCAGCGTACGTTGGAAACAAGGGGACGCGTCTTCCCTCCCAGACCGACCCGCTCAACACTTTGAACCCCAGCTTGTTGTCGATGGGGCCGGCGCTTTATGACCAATTCACACCCGGCATGACGTCCCTGGACGGGGTCTCCATTCCGTACGCAGGTTGGGTCCAGCAAATGACCGCTTGTGCTCCGACCGTCGCCCAGGCGCTCTTGCCCTACCCGCAATATTGCGGCGGACTGACGGGGCTGACCGAAAACGCCGGCAACTCCACGTACCATTCCTTTCAGTTAGAAGTTGAGAAGCGGGTTTCGCACGGATGGTGGTTCCTTGGTGCCTACACCGCGTCGAAAGAGATCACGGACGCCAATTGGGTGCAGTCGATTGGGAGCCCGTCGGGGATTTCCCCATTCCAAAGGGAGCGTAACAAGAGTCTCGCCACAACCGACGTTCCGCAGGTCCTTAATTTGACTCTGGTTTACAACCTGCCCTTTGGCCAGGGACAGCGGTTCGTGAACAAGGGTGGAGTTGCGAATAAGCTGATCGGAGGATGGGAGTTCGAAACAATCTTCCGCACCTCTTCAGGAGTTCCATACGATATTGGCGATAGTAATTGCAACGTCCCCGCGCAATTCCGGGCGGGCTGCATCCCGGCAGTTATTGGCAATCCTTGGGCGCAAAGCAAGGGCAACTTTAACCTCTCGATGCCCCTGCTTAACGCCTCCGCATTTCAAAACTCGGGCCCTCAGGGTTTCCAATTTGATCTTGGGAGCGGCTCGCCAGTCAGCAACCTGCGCGGTTTTCCCTTCCGCAACCAGGATATTGCTCTACTCAAGAACACCAACATAACAGAAGGATTGAAAGTGCAGTTCCGGGCGCAGTTTTTCAATACTTGGAATTGGCACTCCTTTAGTTGCTCAGCGCAGTGCCTTGGCGGCAGCGGGATTATCACTGACCTGGGCAACCCGAACTTTGGCATGTGGGACGGCGAAGTCACTTCGCCGCGCAATATTCAGTTTGTAATGAAACTGATCTTTTGAACCGGGTATTTGACAAGTGAGGCGGTGGCGCCCCTACCTGCGGGTAGGGACGCCACGACTAGGGCCTGACTTCAATCGTCCGGCGAAACTCATTATCTCGCTGGGCCTTTTCCTGTTTGATCTGTCCAAGCCGCTTTGCTTGCTCCTCGGCTTTCGGGTTCTTAGTTCGTTGGTACAGCATAGCGAGATTCAGATTGGCGTAATAGTCATTGGGGTTCAGCTCGAGGGCCTTTTGCAGAGCTTTTTCGGCCTGGAGATACTCTTTTTCTTTTAGATAGATGTCCCCGACTTCGGTGTAAGCATCCACATAATTTGGGCGAGCGTTGAGCGCCAGCTTGAGCTGTTGAAGGGCTGCTGAATACCTACCCTGCCTGTTGGCGATCCTTCCAAGGTAGTAGTCAGCCGTCGCGGCAGTTTGGGGATTGTTGGCGGCAGTGGAGAGGAGCCTGTTGGCTTGTTCGTCCTCGCGGGTTTTGAAGTACGCGACACCCAAGGCCAGCCGCCCGCGAGCATCGTCCGGTTTCAGTTCGCAGTATTTCTTGAGATAGGGGATAGCTTCACCCGCAGTTGCGTGGTCCGCGGGAACTTCCATGGTCACAGCGCCCATGGCGTAGTTGTAATCGGCGTTGTTCGGATCGAGTGCGACTGCTTTTTTCAGTGCCTGGTATGCCTCCACGACGAGGTCCTGCTCTATGCAGACTATCCCCCAGAAAAAGTGAATTGACGCATTGTTGGGCTGGAGCTCGCGGGCGTGAGCCAAGTAACCCAAGGTACCTGAGTAGTCTTTTTGATCGTTGGCCACTCGCGCCAGATCGACTAAAACGGGAACTGACTCCGGCCGGAGTTGCGTCGCTGCCTCGAGCGCCTTTCGCGCGTCCACGAGGTGCCCCAAGCCCCTATATAGCAATCCTAGGCTGTGCCAGGAATCAAAAGAATCAATATGCCGTGATTCCAAACCCTGCACCAGCTTGAAGGCCAGAGAGCTGTCCTTTCGGGACGCCAGGATGGGCAGGATGGTGATCACGTCTGCCTCGACCAGATCAGCACTCCGCAGTATCCGGTCGGCAGTTTGTTCGGCTTTGTCGCCTTGGGCCAACCCGGAGTAATCACCGCAGCGAACTGATAGTGTCTGAGAATGCTCCTGTGCCTCGGCGGGCAGCCTGGCCAGGCGTCGCAGCGACGCTCCGTAGAGTCCCTTCTGCATCAGGAGCACGGCGCTCTGGTAGTTCGCCTCGAGATTGTCAGGAGCGAACTGCAACAGTTCGGCGTAGGCGTCCAGCGCCTTGTCGCGTGCGCTGAGATCCTTGGGTACACCCTCTTGGTAAAGGCGGCCGAGGTTCAGATACACGCTTTCCGAGCGAGGAGCAAGCGCGAGGGCCTTCCTGAAGTTCGCCTCAGCGGAGGCGAAATCGCCCTCTTGTGCCTTGATGACCCCTTGGAGATTGTAGAGCCCGGCGTTGGACGGCGACGCTTTTAGCGCCCGCGAAAGCAACGCCTGAGCAGTAACCTTGTCCCCCTCCCGCAACAGTTGCTCGATCTTCTGGCTGGTATCCGGGGACTGCGCGGCATGGGAGAGCCACGGACCTAATACCCACAGCACGAAAAAGCACGACCGAAAAAGATCTCCTCTCGTGCGATTGTGGTTGCGGTCTTCTTTCATCCCATTCTCGGCTCCGCGCAGCATGCTAGAGTCAGACCTTTATCGCAAGCCTAATCCCTTCGATCGCGGTAAGCAAGACCTTTTCGCGACACGGACCTCAATCTCTCGGCAGCAGATTGGATTCAGTGCATGCAGGGCCGAGAAGAAGCGGGAGATAGTGCCCTAATTCGGGGCTCAGGATTCGCCTCGCCACGCTGAGCCAACTTGACCGATATCGGCTTTCGGTGATCCCAGAAACGGATGGAATGCGACGAGCTAAGAGGGGAGAGGCTCCGCAAGATACCACCGAACCCGATGGTCCATTTTGAGCTGCACGGAGTTTCGGGTACAATCAGCGACGCGGGTCATGCAGCTTATGGTCACAAAAGGCAGCAAGCTGAAAGTCGGCTTCGTGCTCTTTGTGTTTTCAATGGCAGCTACAGCCGCGCTCCAATGCCAGGACTTGCGGCTGATGGACCCCACCTCCTCTGCTCCCAATTTGAGCCCGAGCCCGCTAGAAAAACTACCGCTTGAGCCCGCGCAGCAGGCTGCTGTCCGGCACGCCGTCAAGGTGCGTGATTACCCACGCGCAGAGGCGATCCTTGTCGAAGAGATCAACAAGAACCCCAAGGCCCCCAGTTGCTCACGTATCTCGGCAGCCTGTTCTTCCTGGATGGCAAGTATCTGAACAGCACGGTTGCGACGAGGACGGCGGAGGCGATAGCACCGTTGGATGACCGGAGCAGGTTTACCCTGGCGCTTTGTCATATCATCTTGAACCACCCTGATTCGGCGCGCCCCGAGCTGGAAAAGCTGGCTGCTGCGGATCCTCGCGAGCCACGCTATCCGTACTGGCTGGGACGCCTCGACTATGATGCCATGCGGTTTAGAGCGGCTGCGGCCAACCTGCGCAAAGCGCTTGAGCTGGATCCCAATTTCATGAAAGCATAAGACAACCTTGGGCTGACGTACGAGAACTTGGGCCATTATGACGACGCGATTCGCATCTATCGACAGGCCATCGGCTTGAACCGCCGCCAGCTAACCCCTTCCCCTTGGCCTCCCCTCAACCTCGCCACGTTACTGATTGAGTTAGATAGGCTCGGGGAGGCCGAGACCTGCGCGCAGGAATCGCTGCGGTACGAGCCGCGATTCCCCAAAGCCCACTTCCAGATGGGACTGCTCCTGGAAAAAGAAGGAAAGTACGAATAGGCCATCCGCAAGCTCAGCCGGTCGGCTGAATACGCCCCCGCTTACCCGGAGCCGCACTATGTTATGGGGAGAATCACCAGCGAATCGGCAACAAGGCAAAAGCCGCCGCGGAATGGCAAGCCTTCCAGAAGCTCAAGAAAGAAGATGCGTGTGAGCGCCCCCACTGAGGAAACTGCACCAGCAAACCTGATTGCTTGAATTGCAGCCCTCTAGCGCCGTGTAAGGAGATCCGGACGCTGGGCTACAGGGCTGCGAGGTGCCCAGTTGTGGTGGTAGCCCAATTGCTGGGAAAGTTTCGCGACGTGGTTCCGCGTCTCCGGGCTGATGTCACCGTGGTTGCGCAGGGCCTTGGAGACTGTCATCCTCGAGACTCCCGGATCACTGACGATGTACTTCATCCGGACGATCATGTGGCGCCCCTCGCAACGGAATCCATCCAGGTACACCGCAATCCCTCGACAACGTACAAGGCCCCCACGGGAAGTAAGGGCGACGCGACGCGCTGCCCCTACGGCCTCCACCCTTGAGAGGTCTCGGGTCAGGCGTGCGGGCATGGCCATGCGCCCCTACGATCTTGGCCTGGCGCTCTGGGAAATCGAAATTGTTTTACCGCCGCAGTTATCGGTAGAAACGGCTTTCCTAAAATTGTTCACGAAACAAAATTCCGCTTGACAACCGATGCAGGCTTCGATATAAGTGGTGCGCGTGTAACAACGTAACATTATTGCCGTTTACATTGATTGGTTCTCTTTAGGGCCTGCAGTACCACTTATCGCACAGAGCGGTTGCGAGAGTTCCAACCAAAAAGAGCAACGGAGGTTTTCATACATGACAGGCAACAACGGGTTTTGCAGGGTTCCGGATGCTGAATTTCAGACGAGAATCGAAAATCTGAAAAGCAAGATGCAGGCAAGGCAGATTGACCTGCTCGTACTTTACTCGAATGCGCTCGACCCAGGACACGTTCGCTATTTCGCGGACGTAGTCGGGATCAATGAGGCGGCGGCCATCGTCATTCCGCGACAAGGGGATCCGATTGTTTGCTCCGGGCAAGCCTCCCAGGCGTGGTCGCAGTACAAATCCCGGATCAAAGACGTCCGAATACTGCCGGAAGTGGGTGAAGTGGCCGGGACGGAATACGCGGTAGGGGATCAGTCGAACTTTTCGACTCTGTTTCAAGAGCTTCGACAGAAATACGACATCAAGAAGATCGGCACCGTCGGCACCCTCATTTTTCCGCACATCATTTACGCTCATCTGCAAAGAGTGTTTCCGCAAGCAGAGATGGTAGGTGCCGAGCCCCTCGTTTTCGAGTTGCGGGTGAAGAAAACTGCTAATGAGGTTGCCTGTATGCGGAAAGCAGCCGAAATTCTGGACAACTCGTTTTCGAATGCTACAGGGAAGATCAAGGAGGGTTGGACCGAGCTCGATATTATGGCTGAAATCGACGCGGGTATCCTGAGGGGCGGAGCGGAAAGCACCGCCGTCGCCTGGGGTACGATGATTCCGTCTGGGCCCGAACACTCGAACCTGTGCATGAACCGGAACACGCTCCGCAAGGTGCGCGCAGGGGAGATCATCGACTTGCAGGCGGGAGCGGTTTATGAGGGCTACAATGCCGCGCTTTGTAGCCCTCTGGTTCTGGGAACGATTCCCGGAGAGATCAAACGCACCGTCAAGGCGGCAGACGAAGCAATGCGAGCGACGCTTAGGAGCATCAAGCCAGGAGCCACCTCGAGAGAAGTGAACGAGGTCGGCAAATCCGTCCTAAGGCAAGCCGGTCTGGACCAACATAGTCCTTACGCGATGGTACATAACATCGGCTGCCTCGAGTGTGAAGCGCCGTGGATGGCCGAAAACCAGGATTTCAAACTTGTTGAAGGCATGACTATTTGTATCGATGTATTTCTGTTTCGATTATCCTGGGGCTCCTTCCGGATCGAGAATACCGCCGCAATTACTGCCCGGGGCATAGATCTGCTGACCAAGTTCAATGATACCTACGTGCCGCAGCACTTCGCGTGAACCCAAGAGCGTACGAGGAGAGCGATGAACAGCGACGGATCAAGAATTTGGGTATTTGCCGACGGATATCTTCCCGAAAAGGTCCACGAGGGAGAAAAGCTCGAGCCGCATGAAGCTATGATGATCGCGAATACGGGCGATACGCCGGCCAATGTCAAACTGGACCTGTACTTCGACGACAAAGACCCGATTAGAGACATTCCGATAAGGGTGGGGGCAGAGCGGGTGATCTGCATCCGGATGGATCACCCAAATGAAATCGGAGGTGTGCACATTCCGCCGTTGACGCAGTACGCATTACGGGTTCGTTCTGACGTCAAAATCGTCGTGCAGTTTGGACGATTGGACACCACTCAGGCCAATTTGGCTTATTACGTCAACATCGGGTACACAGCAGATTGACTGGCATCGGGGGGACTCAGAAGATCGGTGTTACCCAGAACGCCCGTGCCGCGCAATGGCCACCTAGGAGTGCCCCGGGAAGGCGCAGAGACTTTGGAGTTTTGACGTGATCTGCGCGTCGCGCTGTCGGCGTCGTAGTCGAAGATACAAGGGGGGAATATGTCGAGCTTTAACAGGCCACTGCTCTTCAAAGCGATGGTATGCGCTGTGTGCATTATCGGCATGGCAGTACAGAACGGCTGCTCAAAGCTGGTGACTACAAGCAGAGCGATGAATGGTAACGGAGCAAGAGTTTGGGTGTTTGCCGACGGTTATCTTCCCGAAAAGGTCCACGAGGGAGAAAAGCTCGAGCCGCACGAAGCTGTTATGATCACGAATACGGGCGATACGCCGGCCAGTGTGAAACTGGACCTTTATTTCGTCGACAAAGATCCGATTAAAGACATTCCGGTAAGCGTGGGGGCCGAGCGGGTGATCTGCATTCGGATGGATCACCCAGATGAAATCGGAGGTGTGCACATTCCGCCGTTGACGCAGTACGCATTACGGGTTCGTTCTGACGTCAAAATCGTCGTGCAGTTTGGGCGATTGGACACCACTCAGGCCAATTTAGCGTATTACGTCAACGTTGGGTACACATCGGATTAAGTGGCATCGGTGCTGGTCAGAAGATCGTGGCTATTCAAAACACACGTGGCGCGCATGAGCCGCCCAGGACAGTACCTCAGAGACGCTCAGACTCAGGCATTTTAATGTGGCTTGCGCGCTGCAGTTGGCGCGCGCTCGAAAACTATGGGGAGGGAATAGCGAGCCTAGGGAAGTCGAGAGTCTTCAAGGCAATGATATGCGCTGTCTGCCTATTCGGTTTCGCGGCACACAACGGCTGGTCGCAGCTAGTGACTACTGCGACGATCGCTGGCACTGTCATCGATACGAGTGGTGCTGTGGTACCCGAGGGGTGTGCATTCCATCACGGAAAACCGGACTTACAAACAGATAGAGGTTGGTTAAACCTTTGAGGATCGAATCAACTAAAGGGAGGGGGCTACTATTGCCTTACCTGACTGACCGCGGTCCGGTGACCGCACCCAGAACGCCGACTCCGGCAACGGGAATTAAGCCGCGGTTTCGAGACAGCCATGGATTCAAAAAGGCCAAAGGCGAGCAGGACTCAAGATGTTTCATTCTCTGAAGCTCTGAGCGAAGCGAAGGATCTCCACAGTTTGGTGTTCACGGCAGGCTGAGCGAGCTACCGTGATCCTTCGCTTCGCTCAGAATGACAGGCGAAAGGCTTAGAATACCAATATGCGAGGTACTCCATGTGCAAGCTGAAGTTTCCCCGAAATATCCTGCTGATCGCAGCCCCCATCGCCCTAGGTGTGTTTGTCAACCTAGCTTCGGCGCGCGTCGCGAAGGGAGGGCCTCTGCCTCCGACCAACCTGCGGTGCGAGTATCTGAGAAACCCGCAGGGGATTGACGTCCGCGAGCCACGGTTCGCCTGGGTGCTTGGCCATACCGAGCGCGGGCAGAAGCAAAGCGCGTATCAAGTCCTCGTAGCGTCCTCGGCGGAGCTCGTGGCCAGGGATAAGGCCGACGTGTGGGACAGCGGCAAGATGGCTTCGGAGGACTCCACGCAGGTCGTCTACAAGGGCGAGCCTCTTTCAAGCGGCAAAGCCTACTATTGGAAAGTCCGGTACTGGGACTCGGCGGGAAATGCCAGCCCCTACAGTGCGCTGGCAAAATTCGAGATGGGGCTTCTCGCTCGCGACGAGTGGAAGGGCCAATGGATCAGCGGGGCCAACCTCTTGCGCAAGGAATTCACGCTCAGTGGGAAGGTTGTTCGGGCGCGCGCCTACGTGACGGCACTGGGGTACTACGAGTTGCGACTAAACGGCGAGAAAGTGGGATCGAGCGTGCTCGACCCAGGATGGACCACCTACTCTGTGCGAGTCCTCTACTCGACCTACGACGTTACGGCGCAACTGCAGAGCGGCAAGAACGCCATCGGCGCCATGCTCGGCGGGGGATGGGCCACGCTCCACTGGCCGGGCTTCTCGGCTCCGTGCCAGGAACCCGCGCTGCTCGTCCAGGTGAACATTGAACTGGCAGGCGGCAAGATGGTCAGCGTCGCGAGTGACGGTTCCTGGAAGGCGGCTCAAGGTCCTATCGTCAGCGACAGCGTTTTCGACGGCGAGGTTTACGACGCGCGGCGTGAAATCACCGGTTGGGACGCTCCCGGCTTCGATGATTCCGCCTGGACCGCCGCGAAGACCGTGGCGGGATCTGCGGGGACCCTCTCCGCGCAGATGATGCCGCCTATCCGCGTGGTGGATTCAATGGTGCCGGTGGCTATCGGGAACCCGCGGCCCAACGTGTATGTATACGACTTCGGCCAGAACTTCAGCGGCTGGGCGGAGCTGCATGTCCACGGCCCGCGGGGAACCAGAATCCAACTGCGTTTCTCCGAGCTGCTCTTTGCCGACGGCATGATCAATCGTGAAAACATCCGCGAGGCCAAGGCACGCGACATCTACATTCTGAGGGGCGATGGTGAGGAGGTCTACGAGCCGCGTTTCACTTATCACGGCTTTCGCTACGTCGAAGTCACGGGCTTCCCGGGCACGCCCAATCTCGATTCGCTGCGCGGGCGGGTGGTACACACCGCCGTGGGGGCCACCGGGAATATCTCGGCCTCGAATCCTCTCGTCAACCAGCTTCACAAAATCATCCGTTGGACAGACTTGACGACCCTTCACAGCCTCCCAACCGACGATGACATGCGCAACGAACGCATGGGCTGGATGGGTGATGCGCAGTGCAGCGCCGAAGGGCAGATGCTGAATTTCGATGTGGCGGCCCTTTACACCAACTTCGTGCGTGACATGCGCGATGTGCAGGGCCCGGACGGCACGCTCACGGACACCGTCCCCTTGCGCTACGGCAACCGGCCGGCTGATCCTGGCTGGGGCTCGGCCTTCCCCCTGATCTGCTGGTACCTGTACGAGCAGTACGGCGACCGCCGCATCCTGGAAGAGAACTACGAGGCGCTCAAGAAATACATGGAATTTCTCCAGACCCGCGCTCCCGACAAGGTCCTGCGCTACAGCTACTACGGAGACTGGTTGTGGCTCGAAAAAACTCCGGGCGAGCTGATTTCTGACTTCTACTATTACTACGACGCGTTGCTTTTTTCCAAAATGGCAGGCATCCTAGGCCATAGCACTGACGCCGCGAGTTACGCCGCGCTCGCCGGCCAGATCAAAGACGCCTTCAACCACGAGTACTTCAATCCGCAGACGGGCAGCTACGCCACTGGATCCCAGACGGCCAACGCTCTGCCGCTATTTCTGCAAATGGTCCCAAAGGAGCATTTCGACCGGGTGGCAGAGAACCTCATCAACGACATTCTCTACGCCCACAATACGCACGTGACCACCGGCTTCATTGGCGTCCGCTACCTGATGCCCACGCTCACCCAGATAGGTCAGGCGGGTCTCGCCTACGAGCTGGCTACGCAAACAACCTACCCGAGCTGGGGTTACATGCTCGCCAACGGCGCCACCACTCTCTGGGAGCTCTGGCAGAACAAAACGGGTCCGGAAATGAACGGCCACAACCTTCATCTGATGGGAAGTGTGGACATCTGGTTCTACAAAACGCTGGGGGGACTGATAGCGGACGCCGACCACCCTGGGTACGAGCATTTCCGCGTGGAGCCGCAGATGGTCCGCGACCTGAAGTGGGCCAGCGCCACGATTGACACCGTCCGTGGCCGCGTTACGTCGTCCTGGACTCGCTCTCCTGGAGAGATAACTCTGGACGTAGAGGTGCCTGTCAACAGCACGGCCAGTGTGTCGATTCCGGAGGAGGAGGAAATGACGGAGTTCTCCATCCGCGAAAGCGACCGCGTGGTTTGGGAGCAAGACCATTTCGTCGGGGGGACGCCGGGCATCACCGGCGCGAAGTACGATTCCCGCCGCGTGACCTTCGAGGTCGGGTCGGGCCACTACGCCTTCCGATTGAGGGGGCAATGAACCCGACTCCTGCCTCTACCTGAAAAGGAAGTCATAGATTATGTGCTGTGCGAATCGTTTCCGCTTTAGGGCTATTGTGGCAATCCAGGTGTGGGCCGCCCTGCTTGTGTGCTCGTTGCTTGGCCGCTGCGCAGAGCGTTCGGCGGTGGCTGTTCCGGTGGCGGAGGCTGGCCAGGCACGGGCGGTTATCGTGATTCCGAACGCTGCCAGTGAATCCACGAAATGGGCCGCCAGCGAATTGCAGCGAGATCTCCGCTTGCTTTCAGGCGCGGAGGTCCCGATCGCTCCCGAGGGGCAAATACCGCCAAACGCGGAAGACCGATCCTGGATCCTGGTGGGTGGGCCCGGACAGAATCGCGTAGTGAAAGAGGCGGTGGGGAAGGGGTTGAGCGGATTTGGCGGACTGAAGAACGACGGCTTTGTGGTCAAGACTTTCCGTCTGGGCAAGAAGCCGGTGGTGGTGGCCGGCGGCGACAGCGACGCGGGGACGATGTACGCCGTATTCGCACTGCTTGAGCAACTAGGGGTTACCTTTCGGCTGACCGGAGACACCATCCCGGAGCAGAGGTCGTCACTGTCGGTTCCACAGCTCAGCTTGCGCAAGGAGCCTGCCATCGTGCAGCGTGGATTTTTGGTGGAGGCGCACCGGGCCAGCATTGCCATGCTTTCGTACAAGGACTGGTCGCTGCTGTTCGATCAGATGGCCAAGATGAAGCTTAATCACTTGGAGTACTGGTGGTTCAGTCATCAGCCCGATGTGCAGTACTCGTACCGGGGCGAGGCCAAGCTGATTGGCGACATGTCAACCAGAGAGAGTGGTTACATCAACAGCATGTATGAGGGATTCGGATCCCGCACTACGGATGACGTGGTGATTGGCAAACAGTGGTTCCCTGGACGGCGTCTCGCGCCCGCCGAGTTGCAGCGAGTGGAAACGCCCGATGAGGCCTTTGCGGTCGTGCAGGACCTGCAGCGCCGCATGATCCAATACGCGAAAAAGCGCTACGTCAAAATGTGGCTGGTGGACGAAATGGGTTCTTTGGCGCCGAACTTGGCCCGCTACACCGATCGAATCGCGCTGCTGCCTTTCGACGGGGTTTTCGGCACATTCGTGGATCCCTTGGACCCCGTCAACCGCGAGATCCAAGCAAACCGTCTGAAAGCGCTAAAGGACACGTACCCGGAAGCAGAGGGTTACTTGCTGAATATCCCGGAGAATAATCACGCGCTGACCAGGGCCAGAGATCTCGAGTTCTTCGCCCAGCCGGAGCAGCAGGCCTTATTCCGTGATCTGTTAGGGCTGATGCTGCCTTGGGATACAAGAGGGGTGGACAACAGAGATGAGATGGTGAACTCGACCCTCGGATACTTCGACCTGTTCAAATACCTGCTGGGGAAGCGTGACGAGATTGCCCCCAGCGCCAAGCTAGGACTGATGACCGTGGGACGGGGCTACGTGATGCCCAGATTTGACAAGCTGCTGCCCAAGGAAATTCCTTTCGCCACCTTTGATACGGGCGGGCCGTGCGGGTACGGGACGGGAGCCGGCATGCCCATGAATTACTTCGGGGGCATGGGGGAGCGGGTGAGGATCGACAGCCCCTACCTGGACGACGACTGCGACATTGTAGCCCAGCAGTTCAATGTATGGGTATACACGGACAAAGACCGAATCTACACCGATGGCGTGAAGAACGGCCTGACGGGTGTTGCACCGTGGATGGCTCAACCGCGAGGGACGGAGGCCAATAGCAGTTTCCTGGCGGAGGCCGACTGGAATCCGCAGCTTACCAGGGAGGAGTTTTATAAGGACTACTCCACGCGCCTATTTGGGTCGAGCGCCGCGACCGACATATATAAGGCCTTCATGACCCTTGAGGAAAAGAAGGCATATTCAACCCTGGGACAAGTTGAGGGCTACCCTAGCACAATGGAGTGTTGCGAGGCTCTGCCGGTCGTGAATTTGGCGCATGATTACTCGCAGCAGGACAGCCCCTTTGATGGCCCTAAGGGGTCGGGGTGGGAACGATTTATGGCCACGGCGCCGATGGAGATTGGGTTTTTCGAGCATTCGATCGCTCTGGACCAGGATGCGTTGACGAGCCTGCATGCGGCTGAATCCAAGGTTGCGCCGCAAGGCAAACACGAACTGGCGTACTTGATCTCGCGGACGGAGTCCGATTGCGACGATAGGCGCGCTCAGATCACCGAACGCAAAGCCTATCTGGCTTTCCATAAGGCATTTCGGGAGAGAGGGGCAGTTTCTCACACGCAGTTTGTAGCGGATCTCGAGGCTGCCCTGCAGTTGTTTGCTGCCGCGCGCGAGCAGGCGCAGGTGGCCACCACCGAATACGCACGGATCATCGATTTCACCTCTGACCTGGAGGCTCTCTATCACCTGAATGTCAGCACCGATCTAGGCTTTGACCTGGTTTACCAATGGATGAAGACCGTCGTTGATTTTCACAGAGGGAAGCTGTACACGAACCATGTGCCATTTGAGAAGCTCTTTACGGAAGAAGTGCGCAGAAAGAGCGAAGAATAAAGAGTGGACAATCCCTCAGGCGGAGCGCAACCGACTTTGGGCTGCGGCTACGCCGCTGTGTGCGCTGTGCGCTTGAATATTCTTAGGAGGCGCCAATGTCAGACAAACCGGAAGTTAGCCGGCGAGAATTCCTGAAAGCAACTACGCAAGCCGGTGCGGCTCTGGCCACGCTTAACGGAATGGGCTTCGCCGAGCATCTTCAGCCTGCTGAAGGGAGCCAATTACATTCGCAATCATCGACCGATACGACGCGCAATCCTAAGGGTAACTGGCCCCAGGAGTATACGGTGCGCCGAGACGAAGCAGCCGGTGAACTGATTCTTTCCACACCTTATTATGCTGTTGTGCACGACCTCAAGCACGGGGGCGCGATTACAACGATCAGCTACACGCACGGCCAAGCTTCAAATCTGCTTGTCAATCCCCTAGCGACCTCGATTAGACTCGCTGCGACAAAGCCTCCGTCTCCGGAGGAATTGAGCGACCTCCACGATTCCAGCCCCGAGGTTTCCGTGAGCAAGCGAGGCAAATGGGAAGTTGTGAACGCCGAAGCCACGCTGCGCACGGCCAATGGGCAGGATGCCGGCGTTCACACCAAGACTACTTACGAGTATCGCTGGGGGTACATCAAGATCCATAAAGAGTTCGTTTTTCCTGAACAGCCCTTACGCACCGCAATCCTGACCGTGCTCTCCGCGACGCTGCATCCCAGCCTTACGCATTTCGGCCGTCGGTCTCCCGCTTTCGACAACAACAGGCCGAACCCTTTCGATGGTGACCCGTTTCAGCCGGGCATAGTGCGGCCGGGGTCCTATCTCAATCCTCCCTTTTCCACTCGCTATATTCCCTGCCACGTACTTCTTGCCAACCCGGGGGTCGAGGGGATTGAATGGTTTGTCTCTGATGACTTGGGGCAGTGGTACTACCAGATGACAGGAGAGCCTGGAACCGGGCATGTACAACTGAAGCCGAGCAGTGATCCGCTCGGCATCGACTTTACCGTCAGTCCGCTGGAACTGCCATCCGATGCTGGTCTTGCCCGCGGAGGTTTTGTTAGTTTATCAGGCTCCTATGCATTCGATTATTACATCGGCATGACCATCCTGGAGGGCCACGCCCATCGGCGTTGGCTCGAGGTTTCCTTCACTCCCAACGGTGGCCGATGGGTTTCTGACGAGGAGATCCGCCGAAATGCTGAGGCTGGCATCGTCACAATGACCCTTCACAACGATGGAGACGATAAGGGCGACGGACTCTTCTGGCGGGACGGCAGCTATCCGCCTTACCCCCCGGATCAAATGAACAAGATGGAGCACGTCATTGAAACTTGCCACCAGAACGGAATTAAGGTGATGCCCTATTTCTCGAATCACGAATTCCGCCAGAGCAATGAAGCGTTCAAGCTGCATGGTGAAGAGTGGGCCAGAAAGCCGGACGACCAGGGTAATCTTTCACCCGACACTTTCTACGGGGCACAGATGTGTTTTAAGTCGGGATGGAAAGACTTTTTCAAATCGTACGTGGATACGGTCCTGAAGCACCATCCCTGGGATGGGATTTACTACGATTGGAACTTGGCGATGTACTGCAACAATCCCCTGCACATGGGGAAGACGTCCAACGGCGTTTCCGGCGCGAAGGGACTAGCGTCCTATGCCTTCTCAGCTACCTGCCACTGGGACGTGGATGAGTTTCTCGAAATGGTGGAGTGGACCCGCGAGCGCGTTGGTCCGGAGGGGCTGGTCACGCTGCACACCAGCAGCAACCCCATGTTAGCCACGGAGAATTTTGCCGACTTCGTTTGTACCCTGGAGGATGGAGGGGGTGGGCTGGTGATGATGCCCAAGCCAGATGAGCTCCCTCTGGAATGGAATCTCGCGGGCGCCCGGTCGCGAGCCGACATTGAGTACGGCATAATTGATACAAAAGCCCCTCAACGACTCCACCGGCTTTTCTACTTGACCACCCTGTTGACCGGCACCGCCCCTTGGCCAGCCAACTACGAGTCGGCAGAACTCTTCAAGATTCTCCGGCCTCTGGGAGATCCTGAGCGGTACCACTTTGAGGATTGGCGCAATCGTGCCGTCAAGCTCGATCAGAACGATCTTCTATCGGCGGTATATAGCCGTGCAGGTGAGGCGTACGTGCTGCTCGCCAACCTTCAGCCTGAACCTAGGAAGGTGAACTGTGTCATTAATCCGCAGGCGCTGAAACATCCCTTGACTTCGGTGCGCTCTGCGAAACTGGTGGAGCAGGGAAGCAACGATAACCTGGACGCAGGCAGGCTGACAGGAGAAGGAGAAACAATCCTATTGCCCGGGGATGGCGTCAGGCTCCTTCACCTTCAGACCTAAGTCAGTGTGCGCTGACCGCGATACTCTGATGTACTGAATGGCTCGGGGAACCTTGGCAGAACATGCTGCCATGCGATGTAACTGTGATGCTCACGGATCACAAACTGTCCTCGGGCGCGCAACTCAGAGCGCTATACTCATGCTGCGGCTAGGAATTTAGTGATCCGGCCAAGGTGGCTCAGGTGGTTCTTCGCCTCGATAGATAACCCTCGCCAGTCTCTCACGCTTTCGATACAGACTCATCGAGTGTCTTCGGCGATTAAGTGTTCCGCGTTTGCGCTGCCGATGACGACCATTCAGAAGGCGCACTGACGAGGTAGCCCAATGCCGACTGCCACTGGATTTTGATCTTGCCTTGGTCCAGGTCGCGAAGAATTCCTTCGATGTCTCTCAGGGTTTCAATACCCAGTCCGCCTTTCGACACTTCTGCACGGAGGCGGTCTAGTGTACAATCGGGCGTGGTCAGGAAGCGAAATCGGGAATCCGTGCAAGAGCCTGGAGCGCGTTCGTGACACATTCAAATGCTTTTTGAAAGGCCAAACCCGTCTGTTCGAGGCAAAGCGGCTCACGCACCGACTGTCCTGCCGCCCAGGGGGGAGGGCGAGAAGGAGAGCACTCTGAACCGGACCGCAGTCACCCTGCTCATCCAGGGCGCAATCGTGGTGGCCGTGTTGATGCTTGGCGAACGCGCGGCGGCGCATCAGAAAAGCGGGCAAGGTGCTTCGGCGCTGCACGTGGCCTCCATCACGATTGACTATCCCTTGGACGGTTCGATTTTCCCTCCCGAAATGACCCCGCCGACTTTCATCTGGCGCGACGCCGCGGAGAATGTCACTCGCTGGCGGATCGACATCGCGTTTGCCGACGGCTCGGCTGGAATGCACGTCGAATCCGCCGGTGAGCGGCTGGCGATAGGCGAGATTGACCAACGCTGCGTCTCTTCCACGAATGAACTGCCGAAGCTCACGCCGGAGCAGGCCGCGGCGCATACCTGGATTCCTGAGGCGGGGGTCTGGGAGGCGATCAAGAGACACTCCGTGGAGGGTGTAGCGACAGTGACCGTCAGCGGGTTCAGCCGGCAGGACGCCCGGCATGCGATGTCGAGCGGCCGCGTGACGATCTTCACGTCGAAAGACCCCGTAGGCGCGCCCATCTTTTATCGTGACGTGCCCCTGATGCCTTCCGAAACTGAAAAGGGGATCATCAAGCCTTTGGCTCCGGGTGCGATTCCGCTAATCCAGTGGCGGATGCGCGACATCGGAAAACCCGAGAGCCGCGTAGTTCTGAAGGACATGCACACCTGCGCCAATTGCCATTCTTTCTCTCGGGATGGCAAAACGATGGGGATGGATATGGATGGCCCTGCGAACGATAAGGGGCTCTACGCGATCGTTGCCGTCAAACCGCAGATGACCATCAGCACCAGCGACATGATCACGTGGGATCCTTCTCATGACCGGCAGGTGGGCCTCAACCGCGTGGGATTCATGTCGCAGGTTTCCCCGGACGGAGAGTACGTGGTGACCACGGTCAACACCGCGGAACGGTCGACGCAGAGCAACTACTACGTGGTGAATTTCAAGGACTATCGCTTTCTCCAGGTGTTTTATCCCACGCGCGGAATCCTGGCCTGGTATAGCCGCGCTACCGGCCAGCGGGAGCCCTTGCCGGGCGCAGACGATCCTCGCTATGTGCAGACGGACGGGGTCTGGAGCCCGGATGGCAGTTATCTGGTATTTGCCAGGGCGGAAGCAAGGGACCCCTATCCCCCCGGCGGAAAGATGGCGGCATACGCCAACGATCCGATCGAGTTGCCGATTCAGTACGACCTCTATCGTGTTCCCTTCAACGGAGGCCAAGGAGGGAAGGCGGAGGCCATTGTGGGCGCGTCCGGCAACGGCATGAGCAACACGTTTCCCAAAGTCTCACCGGATGGGCGCTGGATCGTGTTCGTGAAATGCCACAACGGGCAGTTGATGCGTCCTGACAGCCAGCTTTGCATTGTGCCAGCCCGGGGCGGGCAGGCCAGGCGGATGCGCTGCAACATGCCACTCATGAATTCCTGGCACAGCTTTTCGCCCAATGGGCGCTGGATGGTCTTCTCCTCTAAGAGCCGGTCGCCTTACACCCAGATGTATCTCACCCATCTCGACGAAGAGGGCAACGATAGCCCGGCCATCCTGATTGAGAATTCGACGGCCGCCAATCGTGCTGTAAACCTTCCCGAGTTTGTGAACATTTCACAGGACGGCATGCTGGCCATAAGCACACCCGCGGTCGACATGTACAGGAAATTCGACGATGCCGTGGAACTGGGGGACAAGGGCCAGTATGATGCGGCCATTGTCGAGTGGCGAGAATTGGTCTCGACCTATCCTGATGATGCCCGCATCCACAACAACCTGGGGACCGCTCTCACGCGGGGAGGCCGACCGGCGGAAGCGATTCCCGAGTTTGAGAAAGCGCTGGCGCTGAACCCCCAATACCACAAGGTTTACGGCAACCTCGGCGGCGCGCTGCTGGCGGCGGGGCGGTCCGCCGAGGCGATTCTCGCTTTCGAGAAGAGCTTGCAGTATGACTCCGAATCCGCGGACCTCCACTACCCTCTGGCGCTTGCCCTGACCAGCGAAGGTCGCATCGATGAGGCCAAAGCGGAGTTTAAGAAGTCCTTGGAAATTGACCCCAACAATGCGACTGTTCACTTCGCCCTGGGCGCGGCGCTCGCGTCGAAAGGTGATTGGGACGCCGCGATCACGGAGTATCGAGAAGCGCTGCGCCTGAGTCCCCGGAACGACTTGACGCACGCCAACCTCGGATTGGCGCTAGGGAGCAAGGGCGATTGGGAGGGCGCCATCGCAGAGGAGCGAGAAGCGCTACGCCTGGACCCGAACGACGAAGCGGTTCACGTATACCTCGGCGCCATGCTCGGACAAAAAGGTGATTATACCGGTGCAATTGCGGAGTACCACGAAGCTCTGCGCTTGAATCCCAACGACGAAGCTGCACATTTGAACCTCGGATTGGCGTTAGGGAATAAGGGTGATTGGGATAGTGCGATCTCCGAGGAACGCGAAGCTCTGCGCTTGGACCCGGACGACGGGACGGTTCACGTATACCTCGGCGCGATGCTCGAGCAAAAGGGTGATCACGACAGTGCAATTGCGGAGTGCCGCGAGGCGCTGCGGCTGAACTCCAGCAACGACCTCGCGCATTACAATCTCGGCGTGGCGCTCGAGCAGAAAGGCGACCGCCAGAGTGCCTTGCAGGAGTATCGCGCCGCTTACGAACTCAATCCCCAAACCCCCTCCTATCGGCAAGCTTACGAGCGCATGTCACGGCAGGACAAGCCGTAGCGGGCAGGTGGGGTGGGGAGGACCGATTGGCTTCGATCCCTGTCGGTATCAAGAACTCGATTCCGCCAAGGAAAGGGTGAAGCTCTCATGAATTTTCCGATTGGCTATTGTCCTGATGGTTGGGCGCGCTTGGAAAGGCTGCGTTCGCTGTATGTGGAACGCCGGCAGGACCAGCTTTTTGCTCGCATGGAGGTGCCAACGAACGCGCTTCAGAGGTTTGCCGCCCGGTATGAACCAGGCTACACGGGGCGTCCGGAGCTGGCACAGCGCGTGGGCTTCTGGGACGAATTATTGGCGGAGCGAGCAGCCGTGTGTGACGACTCGATTCCGTCCGCCTACCTGAGCGAAATGGACCAGGGACTCTACGGGGGCATGATCGGCGGAAAAGCGCAATTCATGGCGCACCCGGAAAACGGCTGGATTTCATCGATGGTTCCACCCATTCTGGGGGACTTGGGGGACCTGGAGAAACTGGTGGTCGATCATCAAACCGAGTGGTACCGATTCTATCTCCAGGAACTAAAGATGTTCCGCGAGGCGAGCCATGGCAAATTCGGAATCAGCCATTTCATTCTG
>Ga0326727_10007389_pt1 | contig 29103 bp, 23 predicted proteins | sample MB2enrmetagenome_FD_207643 | JGI IMG/M metagenome (GOLD analysis project Ga0326727, IMG submission 207643) | Lab enriched peat soil microbial communities from McLean, Ithaca, NY, United States - MB29MY | ecosystem: Environmental > Terrestrial > Soil > Wetlands > Peat | place: USA: New York... | reverse complement strand
GCCCTGTGAGAAACCCGTCCTCGTTCCCCCCACCCGCCCCGACCAACGCAAAAAGGCCCCTTGTGACTCTAAGGCAACCAAAAATTCGAAAAAAGTCACAAGCTCTGAGCGAAGCTCTGCGAATCCATGACCGCAGAGCTTCGCTCTGCGCAATCCGGCAAAAGCCCAAATGAGAACGCGTAGGTGTCAGAATCCTTGCGAAGAAATAACACATAGCACAGCAGGGCGGGGCTGCAATTTGCCTACAGTGTTTTGACTTTCTTTTTGCGGCTCCAGCGCCCGGCGCTACCCGCTGTAACTCTTTGGCTCGGGTCCTCGTATAGTCTGTCGAAGGGGATAGGTCCCGTGCGACTCTCTCTTGCTGTAATCATCATCAGCGGACTTGTCGTTGCCGTAAGCTCAGCGCCGCGGAGGCAATTGTCACAAGCCTACCCGCCCCCCGGCCGACTGATTGACATCGGCGGCCGCAAGCTGCACCTCGATTGCTCCGGCAAGGGAAGTCCCACGGTCATCCTGATGGCCGGCGGGGGTGCATTCTCCATCGACTGGGCTCTCGTCCAGCCGCGAGTCGCTGAGAACACTCGGGTTTGTTCCTACGATCGCGCCGGGCTCGCCTGGAGCGATGCAGGACCCGCCGACGAGACGGTCGAGCAGACGGTCGGCGATCTTCACGGGCTCTTGCGCGCGGCCGGGGAAAAAGGGCCTTACGTGATGGTGGGCGCGTCAATCGCCGGAATCTTCATTCAAGCCTACCAACGTGCGTTTCCGGAAGAAGTCGCCGCGCTAGTCTTCACCAACAGCAGTAATCGGGTTGGCTTAAACGCAAAAGGCAAGGTCGGTCTGATCTGGGATCTGACGGAAGACGAGGTGCGGTCAGCATACCCGCTGCCTCCATCCGTAAAGAAGAGACGCGCGCCAACCCACGAGGGCGAGCCGTTCGATCGGCTGCCGCCGGACTTGCAGGCGGTCCGCCTGTGGCTTGACGTGCGCCTGTGGGAAAAGTGGGACCCGGCCAAGGCAGGTCCCGATTCTCTTCTGTCGTGGCGGAAGGAATTCCTGAAGGAGTTCGAGGAGACGGAGGCTAGCAAGGCGCCGCCGCTAGGAGATCTCTCTGTCATTGTGGTGTCGAGTGGCCCGGCCGCAACGGAATCCGACCATCAGTCCCGCAATGGCGCCGCGGCTCGTCTCGACTTCCTCAGTTCGAACAGTGTGCACATTACGGCGGTGGGGAGCGGCCACGAGATTCACTTGTATCAGCCCGATCTCGTGGTGCAGTCGCTGGCGCGAGCCGTCTCGGCGGTGCGGAGCCGGGTTCCATTGTCTCGCCCTTAAATCCACAAAAGAAGGACAGCGCCCACAAGTTTTTCTGCCCGGCGCATTAGCCATGCCGAGGCCGGGCCGGGAATCGAACCCAGCAGAATCTGGTGAGAGGCACTCAACGGGTTTACAGCCTGCGGGCAGCGCAGCTACCTAGACCGGCCACCGTCATTATATCGAAGGCCGGAGGAAGTCGCCCGGTTGCGACAAAGGCTAACGGAGAGGACATAACCCATCGACGCACATTTTCCGTGGCGAGGGCTTTCATCATTCAGATTTCGCCTATCATTATTCCTTCGATGCTGTTTGACAGAGAGAGTAGGAATCTTTACTATAGAGGTATGAAGACAACGGTTTCTGAAAAGGGACAAGTAACCATCCCCAAGCCTCTGCGCCACAGGTTAGGCATCCGTACCGGCCAAGTCCTGGAAGTCAAGGAGGAGCGGGGCCGCCTGGTGGTGACCAAGTTGGAAACCACGGACCCAGTCGAGGAAGTCTACGGTATCCTGAATCTGGGCGGTTCGACCGACTCCATCCTCCGCGCACTGAGAGGAGAACGGACACCTAAGTGATCACGGCCCTTGATAGCAGCGTGCTCCTGGATGTTTTCGGTGCAGATCCGGTCTATGGCGTCCGCTCCCAGCAGGCCATGCGGTCGGCAATTGCGCAGGGACGGCTGGTGGCGTGCGAAGCGGTCTGGGCCGAGGTCGCGGGATTTTTCGCATCCCCGGCCGACGCCCGCGCGGCAATGGAACGCCTAGGAGTTGATTTCAGCGCCATCACCCTGGAGACGGTCTTGGAAGCAAGCAAGGCATGGAAAACTTACCGGCAGCAGGGCGGAAAACGCACCCGAGTCGCCGCCGATTTCCTGATCGGGGCGCATGCCCTGTCCCAGGCCGACCGGTTGCTGACACGCGACCGGGGATTTTATCGATCTTACTTCAAACGTCTTTCCGTTTTGGACCCCACACAAAGCTGACTCCGTTGAAAGACAGGAGTCGAAACTTGAAAACCATCACAAATTTATATACCATACAGGGTATGGTATACTCGAAAGGAAGCTGGAACCATGAGCCACACGATCAAAGATAAGAAGGAACTGCTTCTCAGGGCCAAGCGCATTCAAGGGCAGGTTGAAGCTCTGGTGCGGGCTCTCACCGAAGAGCGCGATTGCTCCGAGGTTCTACAGCTCCTGAGTGCGGCAAGAGGGGCCATGAACAGTCTGATGGCCGAACTCCTGGAGGGCCACATCAGGAGTCACGTCCTCAATGGAAGGCAAAAGCCCAGTTCGGAACAGGTAGCGGCCGCCGACGAAGTGATCGCTATGGTCAAATCTTACCTGAAATAGCCTGCTCCCATTTGAGGGGAGGGGAGAGGAATATGGGCACTCCGCAAATGGCTGACGAAAGCTTTGCAACGAGTTCTCAGCTCAACGTGGACCGAAACTCCTTAAACCTGAAGGAGTCTGAGAAAAGCCCGGAGCACGGGGAACATGAGCACAGGATTGAGTGGATCGAGCTCGCTCGCATTGCTTTTGTGGCACTGGCTGCTGCGGCTGTCTGGTTTCGCGTCTGGGAGCCCTTTCCCAGTATCAGCGTAATTGGCATCGCGGCAACGCTGATCGGCGGGTATCCCATTTTCAAGGAGGCCATTGAAAACATCATCGAACGAAAAATGACGATGGAGCTCTCGATGACCATTGCCCTTCTCGCGGCATTAGCCATCGGGGAGTTTTTCACGACTCTGGTTATCACCGGCTTTGTCCTTGCCGCCGAGGTGCTGGAGGGTCTTACCGTCGGCCGGGGCCGGCGTGCAATCCAGGACCTGCTCGATTTTCTCCCACGAACAGTATTGGTCCGGCGTAACGGTGAAGAAACCGAAATTGCCGCCGGCCAGGTACAAATCGGTGACACGGTGATGGTGAGGCCGGGCGGGCACATTCCCGTTGATGGCGCCGTCCTAGGCGGACGTTCGTTTGTGGAGCAGGCAGCCATTACCGGTGAGGCGATGCCGGTGGAAAAAGAGGTCGGGGACTTCGTTTACGCAGGAACCATTAACCAGTCGGGCGCCCTGGAAATCGAGGCGCAAAAGCTGGGCCGGGACACGACGTTCGGAAGGATCATTGAGGCCGTGGAGCGGGCGGAGAAGTCGCGGGCGCCGATTCAGAAGACGGCGGACCGCCTGGCCGGCTATCTGGTGTATTTTGCGCTGGGGGCAGCAACCCTGACCTTCGTCATCACGCACAACGCCCGATCTACGATCTCAGTGGTCATCGTTGCTGGAGCGTGTGGCATCGCGGCGGGAACACCCTTGGCCATACTCGGCGCGATCGGTCGCGCCGCGCATCAAGGGGCAATTATTAAAGGTGGCCTCTACCTGGAAGCGCTGGCAGCCGTGGACACCGTGTTGTTGGACAAGACCGGCACCTTGACGTTCGGCACTCCGCAGATTCGGGAGGTTGTCTCCCATGACGGGTTCACCGTGCCGCAGATCATCGCCGCTGCCAGCATTGCCGAGCGCAAGTCCGAACACCCTCTCGCCAAAGCCATCCTTACGCGGGCTGCTGAGCTTGCCGTCCCCATCGCGGAGCCTGATGAATTCTCCTACACGCCGGGAAAAGGGGTCAGAGCCACCTTACAAGGCGAGGAGATTCTTGTAGGCAGCCGGGCGCTATTGACGGAGCGTGGCGTGAGAAGCATTCCGTCAGCCTATGGCAACGGCCTGGGCGGCGTTTCAGAAGTTTATGTGGCCCGAGGGGGGCAGGCTTTGGGAAGCATCCGTATTGCTGACGTTTTGCGCCCGGAAGCAAAGCATGGCGTGGCGGCGATGAGAAGAATGGGCTTTAGAACGGTGCTGCTGAGTGGAGATACGCAAGCCGCCACCACTTCCGTGGGGCGGGACCTGGGCGTGGATGAAATGATTGGAGAACTCTTGCCCGAGCAGAAGGCCAAGTGGGTCAGGGAGCTGCGCGGGAAAGGGCGTAAAGTCGCCATGGTCGGGGACGGTATCAATGACGCGCCAGCCTTGGTGGAGGCGGATGTCGGAATTGCCATGGGATCGGGGACGGATGTTGCCAGGGAGAGCGCGGACATCATTTTGATAGGAAATGATCTTTCCAAGTTCGTCGAGGCGTTGCGGATTGCCCGACGCTGTCGTGGCATCATCATGCAGAATTTCGCGGGAACATTGGCAGTGGACAGCGTCGGAGTCGGTATGGCCGCCTTGGGTTTCCTGAATCCGTTGCTGGCGGCCCTTATTCATGTATCCTCAGAGATGGCCTTTATTCTCAATTCTACCAGGCTGCTGCCTGGGCGTTCCCCAGCCGGAAAGTGATTTAATTTTTATGCAACTTCCCATAGGGGGCGAGCATCTCTATTCCTATACGACAGGCAACGGCATATTAAGTATTCCTCAGTTGGCAGATTATTTGGTATTATGGACAGTAGGCAGGGCTGAGCAGACAATTTGAATCCAAACCAAGTAAGAGCGAAACCCTCAAGGTGAGACGCTGGGGAAAAAATCGGCACAAGTATTGGGTGCGCGCCCTGCTTGTGGGCGTGTTGCTCACGGGTGAAGTCCACCTCTTTTCTGCCGAGATCTTTCACCACCATAGTGAAGTTGCCAGGGTCTGCCAGATTGAGCACCATGGTGGACCCTACCTGCACGCCGCCCCGGAACTCAGTTCGCTCTGTCCCCTTTGCCAGATCGTCCGCAGCAGCTCGGTTCGCCCCGCAGTCCAATCGCATGTTCAGAAGCCGGAACAGGAATCCACTTATCAGCCTGTAACTCGACAGGCGCGATATTCCCCCAACCTCACGCCATCGCTGCTTGCCCGCGCCCCTCCTCTCTCCTGAAAGTTTTGCCTCATTTCGATTCACCCCAACAAATTCTCAGGAGCAAAAGGAGAGTGCTATGCATTTATTCATGTTCAGACGACCATTGCAAAGGCTGAATTCTGGCAGTGGATCTCGAAGAGTGTCTTACCTCAACGGTCGGGCGGGAATGATCGCCGCCCTTTTGTTCTCAATGTTGCTCGGAGTGGCGCACCTCTCGAAGGCACAAGGAGCGAACTCAACTTCACTTTCGGGTACGGTTCTGGACCCCTCGGGCGCCGTGGTCGCCAACACCACGGTCACCATTAACGACCCGGTCAGCGGTTACGAGCGGTCAGCTACTACCGACGGATCCGGCAATTTCAGTTTCCCAAACGTACCGTTCAATACGTATCATCTGGAGGCCACGGCCAGCGGATTTGCTCCATTTGTACGGGATGTCGATGTCCGGTCCTCAGTACCTGTCAAGCTCAAGGTTGCCCTGAAGATCAGCACCTCAGCCACCGTCGTAAACGTCACGGGCGAGGCCTCGGTCCTTATTGAGGTAACCCCCACCAACCACACCGATATTGATCGCGGCTTGTTCGACAAGCTTCCCCTTGAAAGTCAAACGTCGTCCGTCAGCTCACTCGTTACGCTTTCCACGCCGGGAATTTCGGCGGACTCCAACGGTCTATTCCACGGCATGGGGGATCACGCGGAGAACTCGTTTTCGGTCGACGGCCAGCCCATCACGGACCAGCAAAGCAAGGTTTTTTCCAATCAGATTCCCATGGACTCCATCCAGTCATTGGAGGTGGTCCCCGGCGCGCCGCCCGCTGAATTTGGGGACAAGACAAGCGTGTTGATTAAGGTCACGACGCGCTCCGGCATGGGTGAGACGACGCCGCATGGCGCCGTGACCGCGTCGTATGGCACCTTTGGCTCGGCCACGGGGGGGTTCCAACTTGGCTATGGGGGCCAGAACTGGGGAAACTTCATCGCCCTGAGCGGTTTGAACACCAGCAGATTTCTCGATCCTCCTGAGTTCATCGTGATGCACGACAAGGGGAACGAAGAGAACGTGTTCGACCGCGTGGACTACAAGCCCAATGAACCCAACTCGCTCCAGCTAAACTTCGGCTACACGCGCTCCTGGTTTCAAAATCCCAATTCCTTCGACCAGCAACTTCACGTGGGCCTCCCCAACCCTCTGACCGGTGCTCCCCTGGGCCCGACGGATGAGCGCTCGCAAATCGGGACCGTTAATGTTGCCCCAAGCTGGACGCGCCTCTTCAATGCAAACACCGCGCTTACGTTTGGCGGCTTTGTGCGGCGGGACCAGTATAACTACTACCCGAGCCGCGACGCTTTTGCGGATTTGGCTCCGGACCTCCAGTCTGAGACCATCGGCCAGGGTCGGACACTCACCAACCTGGGCCTTCGGTCCGAAATGACCTATGTGAAGGGCATCAACAACCTGAAAGCGGGCATCACGTTTGAACACACCTTGCTTACCGAGAATGACAGCATTGGCATCGTTGATCCGACGCTCACCCCGTCATTCGGTTGCCTGGATGCCCTGGGCAACCCCATTCCTGGCACCCCGTGCGCGATCCTGGCGCCCTACGACCTGACGATGGGGGGAAAGATCTTTTCATTTAATGGGCACACGGACGTGAAAGAGGTCGCACTCTACGTCGAGGATCAGATCACCAAGGGGGATTGGTCCTTTAACCTTGGACTGCGCGGGGAAGCGTACAACGGCCTGGCGACCCAGAAACAACTGGAGCCGCGGCTGGGCATCGCTTACAACATCAAACCGAGCACCACGGTCCTTCGCATCTCTTACGCCCGTTCCCTGGAGACTCCGTTCAACGAGAATCTGGTCATCGCCAGCACCGGCTGTAGCTACCCCTTCCTTGCCGTCCTGATACCGCCGCCGGGCGTCACCTGTAACCTGGGACCGATCCATCCGGGCTGGCGCAACGAATTCCACGCCGGCTTGCAACAGGCATTCGGGCGGCACCTGGTTGTGGACGGCGAATACGTTTGGAAGTACACCCACAACGGCTACGACTTCGGCACTGTGGGCGCCTCCCCCATCTACTTTCCCATCGAATGGACCCGCTCGAGCATCCCCGGATGGGACCTGCGCGCCACCGTTCCGAATTATCACGGCTTCTCGGCCTTCGTGGTCGCGTCCAGCGTGGCCGCGCGCTTCTTCGCGCCGCAAGTCGCCGGGGTGCCCATCATCCCCCCGGTCAGCGGCGTTTTCCGCATTGACCACGACGAGCATCTGAACCAGACGACACACTTTGAGTACCAGCCGTGGAAGCGCGGGCCGTGGTTCGCGTTGAACTGGAGATATGACAGCGGGCTGGTAGCCGGTGCGACCCCCTGCTATAACGTCAACACGGCGACCTGTCAACCCACATCGGACACGCTGAATGGCCAGCCCGCGGTCGACATGCTGAACACCATTACCAGCGCGCCCTTGACGGCCGACCAGGAGTTCCAGGCCGGCTTCACCTGCAACGGCATAGGCGCAACCCCTTTTCAAGCTCTGCCTTTCACGTGCCTGGCATCACAGTTCGGGTCCAAATTCATCAAGGTACCGGCGCCGGGGACGGAGAATGACGACCACAACCCGCAACGAATCCAGCCCCGCAGCCTGTTTGATCTCGCTGTAGGCGACGACAACCTCTTCGGCGGCGACAAACGTAAGTGGAGCCTGCGCCTCACGGCCGTCAACCTGGCCAACAAAGAGGCGCTCTATAACTTTCTTTCCACCTTTAGTGGAACGCACTACGTGACGCCACGAGCCCTAACGGTCGAACTGGGGTTTCACTTCTAACCCTAATTGCATCCTTAAATTCAGGCCCCGGACCGGACAGAACTTACGTCCACCGGGGCCTGACTGGGCTTCTACTCCAACCTGCCGCGTAGGCCAGCAGCTCCTGCTCCCACCATTTCCTGATTGAACTTCAGGGTTCGAATAGCAGGGTGAGGAGAAGACAGGTGCTGACGTTTGCCCGCTTGCTGCCTTCCGACTATCTTCAGGCGCTCCTTGTCTTTCCTGAAAAGCCTTGCCTCACCACGATTCGACGCTAAAATACAAATGGGTCTCCAGGAGGAGATTGATGGTTGGTAGGCGCGCATCATTGTTTATTCTGATTTTGTCTCTCGGCATCACCGCTTTTCCCGCTGGGGTTGCCAGAGGGAGCTCAGGGGGGGCCGGTACCGTCGCGGGCACGGTGAAAGATCCCTCGGGCGCCGTGATCCCCGGGGCTGCGGTGACCATCCACAATCCCGTGAGCGGCTTGGAACGCACGGCTTCCACGGATGCTTCGGGCACCTTCACCTTTACCAACATACCCTTCAATCCGTATCACCTCACGGTTACCAGTGCAGGTTTCGCTCCGCACGTGCAGGACATCGACCTCAACTCCTCGGTCCCCGTCAATCTAAATATCACCCTGGAACTCGCCAGCGGAAAGATGACGGTTACAGTGACCACCGATGCTTCGGACCTGATCGAGCTCGACTCTACGGCCCACACGGACGTGGACAGAACCCTCATCGAAGACCTTCCGCTCGAAAGTCAGTCTTCGGGTCTCAGTTCTTTGGTGACGTTGTCTTCTCCGGGAATCTCCGCCGACTCGAATGGTCTCTTTCATGGACTCGGCGATCACGCTTCCAATTCCTTTTCCGTTGATGGCCAGCCGATCACCGATCAACAAAGTAAAGTCTTCTCGAATCAGCTCCCGGAAGATGCCGTGCAGTCGTTGGAAGTGATCGAGGGTGCGCCTCCTGCGGAGTATGGGGGCAAGACCAGCGTGGTGATTGTGGCGACCACACGTTCAGGCCTGGGGGAGACTCAGCCGCATGGCAATGTGACGACTTCTTACGGAACCTTTGGGACTTCGAATACTGGATTTAATTTCGGTTACGGTGGAAAAAGCTGGGGTAACTTCATCGCCGCCAATGGGTTGAATACCACGCGATTTCTGGATGGGCCGGAATTTAACGTCATGCACAATCGGGGAAATGAAGAGAACCTGTTCGACCGCGTCGACTTTAAGCCTGCGGAAAAGGACTCGGTCAACGTGAACTTCCAGTTTACGCGCTCCTGGTTCCAGACGCCCAATTCTTACGACGCCCAAGACGCTACGGCGTGGTCCGGACTCGTGGTTGACAACGGAGGCCTGGGTCCTGGCGGCCTGCCGGTGGGACCCACCGATCAACGCTCGCAGGTCAAGACGGTTGATCTTGCGCCGACTTGGACGCGCCTGGCCAATAACCACACGGTGTTCACGTATGGGGCCTGGATGCGCCGTGATGGATACCATTACTACCCGAGCGGCGATCCTTTTGCCGACCTGCAACCGGATCTTCAACTCCAGACCATTGGTCAGGATCGTACACTGACCAATGCCGGCGCTCGCGCCGAGATTGCTTACGCGAAAGGCCCTAACAACATTAAAGCAGGAGTGGTATTTCAGCACACATTTCTGACGGAAGACGACAGCTTCGGGGTGGTCGACCCGACCCTGAATGCTCCTTGTTTGAATGCTAATGGGAGTCCGGATACAAATCCGGGGCTGACCAATCCGGCGAATTGCACGGGGACGCTCCAGGCGAATCCGGGTTTTGTACCCATCCTGAGCTGCTATGACTTGACTCGAACGGCGCCACTGCCCGCCTCCGACGGTTGCCCGAATAAAACCAGCGGCGTGTACGCTTATAATGTTAGCTCCGACATTAAAGAGCTGGCCCTCTTCGTTCAAGACTCAATCACGAAAAACAACTGGAACTTCAATCTTGGCCTGCGCGGCGACTTATATAATGGCATCTCGATTGCCCGCCAAGCGGAGCCACGCGTGGGTGTCGCTTACAACGTTAAGAAAACCAATACTGTGCTGCGAGTTTCGTATGCTCGCACGATGGAAACGCCGTTCAACGAGAACCTGATCTTGGCGAGTAATGGATGCACCGATCCCGTGATCAATGCGATCATGTCGTCGACCGTCAGTCCATGCGTTAGCACCACACCGCTGAGCCCCTCTACCCGCAATGAGTTCCACGCCGGTCTGCAACAAGCCTTTGGAAGTCACTTGGTGGTGGACGGCGAATACATCTGGAAATACACGCAAAAGGCCTTTGACTTCAGCGTGCTGGGCAACTCCCCGATCACGTTTCCCATCGAGTGGGCCAAATCGAAAATCCCCGGATACGCCATCCGCGCCAGCGTCCCCAACACTCATGGCTTCACGGCGTATATCGTGATGTCGAGCGTGGCAGCTCGCTTCTTTGAACCGCAGGTTAGCGGCATCGGCTCAACGCCGACAGGGAGCGAAGTGTTCCGGATTGACCACGACGAGCACTTTAACGAGACGACTCACATGCAATACCAGCCCTTTAAGCGCGGCCCCTGGGTGGGCTTCAACTGGCGTTACGATAGCGGTCTGGTGGCAGGCCCCCTGCCGTGCGCGGGCGGCAATTGCGCGAATGGGCCGGGCGGGACCAACTCCATCGTGGATGCGTCGATTATCACGCCGGATCAACAGTTCCAGGCTGGACTCTCTTGTAACGGCGTGTTTGCGACCCCCACCACTCCCATCAGTCCAACTGACCTGTGCCCGGCATCCGAGTACAAGTCTTCCCTGGTGAAGATACCGGCGGCAGGCACCGAAAACGACGATCACAACCCACCCCGCATCGCGCCCCGCAGCCTCTTCGACCTCTCAGTGGGTGATGACAACCTCTTCAACGGCGACAAGCACAAATGGAGCCTCCGCCTTTCTGCCATCAATTTGATGAACAAAGAGGCCCTCTACAATTTTATTTCCACTTTCAGCGGGACCCACTACGTGACGCCGCGAACCTTTACGGTGGAACTGGGGTTTCACTTCTAACCTTATCTAAGACTTCCATCGCGCGGCCGACGAGGGGTGGAAATGGTGTGGTGAGAGCCGTCTTGCGGCAAGTTTGCAGGTGCGCAACCCATTAGGGTTTCTCTGGTCCCGGATCGAGGTTATCCGCAGGCGTCGGTTCCGCTACGGTCCCTGAAGCTGTTTTGTTGGCAGGCGTTGGTTCGGCCACCGTCTCTGACGTTGGCTTATTCGCAGGCGTTGATACCGCCACCGTCTCTGGAGCGGGTTTGTTCAAGGGCATCAACTCCCCTGCCGCATGCTGCAAGCGGCGCGGACAGGTCTCCCATTCCCCTTCCAGGCACTGCAATTTGCGGCAGTCGAACTCACAAAGGGCATCACCCTCCGGAACCTCGTCGATAAACTGCCGCCGGACCCAATCCCAGATGTTCCGAGGAAAGCTCATGGAGCCACCGCGACTGTCCTCAGCATTATACATACTTCAGCAACCCTCTCGTGTGAGGGCCCAGACATCGCATCCGTTGACACACTCGCCCTTGACGGTCGTAACCAAATTATAACGGCAGGGCGGACAATTGTCAATTTGATGGGAACATCAAGGTCTCGAAGGAGGCCGATCTCGCCCTGCGCACCTTTCTGGGCGCTCGGGGCATGAAAAAGGGCGACCTCTCGAAATTCATCGAAGACGCCCTCCGCGGGGTCATAGCTCAGACCCAGGAAAAGATTATCTTTTGATTTTATTGCCTGCTTGTAGTATCAACCATGCCGCCGCAGCATTCGCTACAAGGATGCGGGCGACGTGAGAGGGGATCTATCGCTATGCGCCGGAGGAATTTCCTTCTCGGCGGCCTTGCCGCCGGCTCGGCTTTCTTGCCATTATCCAGCCCTACGTTGGTTGCCGCTGCTTCCCCGCCATCCGTTCCGGCTCCGGCGGATGAGTTTGATCATTACACCCAGGACTACGCCCACTTTTGCGCCATGCCCGAGAGCAAGCGCGTCTTCTACGCCCTGCACAACGGCAAAATCGTCTCCGAACGGCTGCATGACCAACCCTGGGACCTCAAGAGCTGGCCCCGCCCGCCCGATCTGCCCGTCCCGGGGGGATCCCATGACGGTGTGCCAATGGAGTCCCCCATCCCCAACCTGGCGGGGGAAGGACCTTATCAGCCCACCTGGGAATCGCTGCTCCAGTACGATTGCCCGGAATGGTATCGCGACGCCAAGTTCGGCATCTGGAATCACTGGACCCCGCAGTGTGTACCGGAAGACGGCGACTGGTACGCGCACTACATGTACCTCCAGGGGAGCAAACAATACGACTTTCATCTCGCCCACTATGGTCCCCCCTCACGCTTCGGTTACAAAGACCTTTGCGCGCAATGGACGCTTTTGAATTGGCAGCCCGCGGAATTAATGGATCTTTACGTCCGCGCCGGCGCGCGCTTTTTCGTCGCTGCCGCCAATCATCACGATGGTTTTGACACCTGGAATTCCCAGCATCACCCCTGGAATGCGGTCAACGTGGGCCCGCACCGCGACGTGATTGGAACCTGGGCGGCCGAAGCGCGCCGGCGCCAGTTACCCTTCGGCGTAACTGTTCACCAGGCCTTCAACTGGAACTTCTTCCAGGATGCCCATGGCGCCGACCCCACCGGTCCATTAGCCGGGATCCCTTACGACGGTCACCTGACCTTGGCCGACGGCCGCGGTCAGTGGTGGGAGGGTCTTGATCCGCAGCGTCTCTATGGTCCCAAGCATCCCCCGGACGCTCTGCCCCATGTTTCCTACGTCAAAGACTTTTACGACCGCACGCGCGACCTGGTGGACCAGCACAACCCTGACCTCTTGTATTTCGATACGACCGTGTTCCCTCTGGGCTGGGGGGGAATGAACATGGGCGCCTATTACTACAATCGCAGCCTGAGCCTGAACGGCGGGAAAATGGGTGGGGTCATCAACGTCAAGCGCGTCCCTGCGAAGTTGGCCAAATCCGTGGTGGCCGATTACGAACGCGGCCGGGCTGACTCGATTCTGCCCTATCCCTGGCAGTCCGAAACCTGTATCGGCGATTGGCATTATCTGCGCGCCCTGTTCGACGCTCCGGGCGAATATGGGGGTTATATGCCCCCGCGCGAAATTGTTCATTGGCTGGTCGATACGGTGAGCAAGAACGGCACGTTCCTGCTCAACATTCCCGGCAAGCCCGACGGCACCCTTGATTCCAAGGAGCGCCTGATTCTCGACCGCCTCGGGGAATGGTTCAGAATCAATGCCGAAGCCATCTACTCCACCCGCCCTTGGTCGGTCTTCGGCGAGGGGCCACACCTGACGGCGGCCACCGTGAATGGCAATCTAACGGCTCCCTTCGGCGCGCACGACATCCGCTACACCCGCAACAAGGCGAACACCGTGGTTTACGCCATCGCCCTCGGCTGGCCGGAAGAGGCTTTGCTTCTTCGCGCGCTGGGGACGGCAGCATCCCCTCCGCCCGGAAAAGTGGCGCGCGTTGAGCTGCTGGGTTCGCCGGTAACCCTGCGTTGGCAGCAGACCGCGGAGGGCTTGAGCATCGAACCGCCCCGCAACAAGCCGGACTCCGATTACGCCGTGGTTTTCAAGGTCAGCCTGGCCTGATCCTTATCACGGTAAGGGTTCACCGCACCAACTTTAGCTGGAATCCATCTGAACTCGCCAACGGCGCGGTTTCTTGCGGACCAGATTATTATTCGGAACCAAAAACGCCCACGCTGGAGATTGACCAGTCCGCCCTGCTAGCTAATTTCAAACTGCGCCACTACCGGTACGGTGATTCCCCGGGCAGGGGCCGCCAGCAGTGGCGAGATAGTTTCTTTAACCATGGCACATCAACAAGATTGTTGACTTCCCAGTTCTCAACAGCATAAAAGGTAATTGAAAATAAGGTCCCCATCCGGCCCGCAAACCTCGGGGCAGATTCACGGGTACGGGGGCAAAGAGGAAGAGAGGAGATGGTTGCAATGCAGTTTCAGGTTTGGGGACTTGAAATTGCCCTCCACCTCTCCCCTGCGGGTCGTGGGGTCAAACCGGGGAAAGGGGAAATGTTACCTATGAAAGCCAAGCCCAGGACTACGCAAAAAATGGCAAGGCAGGCCTTTGGCTTATTGTTGGAATTGCGCGAGCGCGAAGATGCTTACCAACTTCTAACCGAAGCTATCGCCTTTCTGGAAATGCTGGGGCGGGAGAAGGATGTGAATGCTGCGCCGATCATGCTCTCGGTTCGTGTGGTGCAACTGGGGAAATCTTAATTGCGGTCCACACGAGCATTTCCATACAAACCCGTGCAGGCAATGTCCCGGGTTTCGCTATACCTCGTGCTCAAGAGCTCACATGGCTCTTCCCGGGATTGAGTTTGGTAGGATCGGCCTCTGGGGACACGGTTCCCGGGCAGGTCGCCCCGCAGGGCTTCTGCGGACACCACGGGCTGGCTTTCAAGGCCTTCCCCTCCGGGAAGGCCTTCGTGTGGGCAGGCCCCGCAGGTATATGGTGGGTGCGCTCAACCGCCCGGAAGTGAAAATTCAAAACCCGCTAGGCTGCGTCGACACCACACCCTTGGCGCGGCCGGGGGGAAACTTTGGGCAATCTCCGGTATTCCGTTGTGCCGCAGGAGGTCATCCTTGCGCGGGCGCCGCGGTGCTGGGCGCAGCCGCCGGAGCAGCTCCCTGACTCGCCTTGAGCTTGGCCATCTCGCGTTGCAGTTCGGTGGCGAGATCCTCAAGGATCCGGAGTTGCTCGGTCCGGCGCTGAACCAACGCCTCCAGGCGCGTCACTTGGCGCTGCAATTTGTGATTCTCGCGGCGAAGATAGATGAAGCTGCCGCCGGGGATCCCGATCGTCGTCCCCCCTGCTTCACCGCCCTTTCCCAGTTCCCCGGGTTTGATATTCGGCAAAGGCGCAAGCCGGGACTGGGTTTGCTTAATGAGCGTATCTAAATCCTTGCGCTCCGCTCCTGGCGGGCAAAGCTGCCGCAGGGCATTGAGCCGCGCCAAGTCGGGATTATTGCGTCCCCTTTCCCAGTGCTGGACCGCTCCTTTGGTGGCATTCAGCAATCGAGCCAAGCCCTCTTGGCTTACCTCGATTCGCTTTCGAACCCTGCGAACAACTTTTGCTGCAGTCATGGCTTCCATGCGAGCGTACCTCCCTTTTAAAAATAGTTCTTGACAATTTCCGATTCTAGCCTAGAATTTTCTGGCCGGCTCGCAGGGTCTTGGCGAGGATCCTCCTCGGCCAAACCCCAGCCCCGCTGGCGCTCGCCCACCCCTCGGGTGAGCATCTCTTCCCCTCCGATCCCCCTGATCTGAGGAAGCTGTCCCTGAAGAGGTAACTCAACTTGAACGATACTCGTAAGGTAAGTGGTCGAGATCATATTCCTCGATTTTTGTCTACTCGTCCCGCTGCGCGGGCTTCCGCAGAACCAAATCTCCCGGGCTCCCCTGGGGCGAGGTGCTCAAGCCAGACTCGCACCTTCCCCAGCAATGGCTCCCTCGCGATTTCCCCCCTAGGCGGCGCTCCCCAGCCCCATCTGCATTGGCCTTTTTTCGGCGTGGCCTACTCTCTGCTGGCGATTTCTCGGCTAGGGTGCTCGGCAAATTTGGGCTATAACGCCGCCTATCATACCACGTCCTGTCAATCTTGGGGTAACACAAAACAAAGTCCAGACAAAAAATCAAGCGGGCTCCCTGCTTTCCGTCCGGCCGCAAGGTTTGGCTTGTCTCGCCCATATTTGGACTGTATCGACTTATCCACAATGCTTTCCCTGGTTTGGCCACTTTTTTTCTCGAGGATTTTTTGCTGTCACGGATTTCATAATCCTATAACCAAAAAGAGGACCATACTATATGTCTAATCCTATCTACCCGTTGCCTCCGCACGTGAATATTCCCCCCCGGCCCTCGTCCGAGCCTTGCGGCGCATTCGCCACCCAGCCATGCCTGGCTCCCGTCTCTGCCGTGCCTGAGGCGTCAACCTTGCCCGCGGCTCCCGTGCCGGAAAAGCCAGCCTCGGCCACGCTTGTCCCACATCAATCGCCGCGGTGCTCGGTAAAAGGCTGCGTTTTCCCCGCCCCCTCAGCGGGACACCCGATGTGCCATTACCACGAACTCCTTGAATCGGATGAGGAAGCGGAGCTTTTTGAATCACATCAGCCAACACTCTTGCTGTCGCTTCAAGCCCCCTTTGGCATTCCCGACGATGAGCCCGACGATTCCCGCCAGCAGGATCGAAAACGGCAGGCCGCAGAACGCGAAGCGTTCCTCCTGGACGAGGCCTCCTAAGTGGAGGGGTTGAATGTCGCCCCTGCCGCGGACTGTTTCTGTCGCTACAAGGGCGAGTCTTGCGAGCGTAAGGGGCACCCTCCACGTGTGCCAGGCATCGCGGCGGACCGCTCCGAAGATGAGCCTTCCTCCAAGCGGCCCTGTTTCCACACCCGGTGTGTTCCCAGCGGCGGCGAAAATCCGCAGACCGTCGTGAAGGTTCAGGGCCCGGTGAACGTGGCGTCCGCGCTCCACTCCCGTCGCCCTACGGGCCTGCGAAAGGTCACCGCCCTAAGTCATTGAGGACCTCGTTTTTGCACGCTCAGTTCTAAGAAACCTTCATGCACCCCAACTCACCAGCCGATTAGAGGGCTGAACGCCGAGCCCGGCGCAAAGGCCGTCGCAATCGCGGGCGCCGACCGGTAGGGAGGCTCGCATGGAAGTCATCATCCGGATTGCCCTCATGTTCTTCTTCATTCAATTCCTGGTGGTAATGACCATCATGATCGGGGCACTGCTGTTGGTGCGGCCCGAGGTTCCGGTGTGGGGGCGCGAGCCCGGGCACGATGCCCTCCGGCGAAGTTTGGCATTTGTCATCCACCTGCCGAGTCGAGTTCTCCGTTCCGCGGCGCGTCTGGTGCACTCAATGCACTCCTTGCGTAGTGCCCATTGATGTAGCTCAAAGGGTAGCACCGCCGTCCCAACGGTCTTCTGCAGGTGTGATTTCAGTGCTGCCGCACGCGAGCCACCTCCGTGTCCTCCGTGGAGCGGCAGCGCCGACCGCCTTTAGCTCACGCCGCAGCCATTTCGCCTCTAAATCTTGATCCGGAAAAGGCGGTAGCTGAAGCTACCGCACTCCAAGGCGCCTACGGCGCTGGCGGATCTGCGCTACGCTTGCTCATCCAGGGAAAAGCGAGGCCACATTCAGCTTGTTCATTTCTTCACCTTCATGGGCCTCTGTCTCGTACCTCGACGGCAGTTCTCGCTGCGAGCTCGCGCAGTTCCTCCTCGACGCGGGTCACCACGTCCTGCCAATTCCCAAACGTCGCTTGGCGAAACAGGCGGGCCGTTGGGTACCAGGGGCTGTCCTCGCGCTCAAGCAACCAACGCCAATCCGGCGAATTGTTTAACAGGATCCAGACGGGCTTGCCCATGGCCCCGGCGAGATGGGCCACGGAAGTGTCTATGGAAATTACCAGGTCGAGATTGGCGGCAATTGCTGCCGTCTCGGCAAAGTCCTTTTGCTCGTCCTGGAGATCGATCAAGCGCACTCGAGGTCCCAACTGCTTCACTTGGCGGGCTGGCGCGCCCATCTGCAACGAGTAGAAGGTTGTATTTTCCAGCTTGGTCAAAGGCGCGAGCTGTTCTAGCGGGATGGAACGCCAGAGCTCATGAGGATAATTCGGGTTACCACCCCAGGCCAGCCCGATGCGTAGCGAATCCCCTTGCATTCGGTGCTCCCAGGCCTTCACCCGGGCGGGGTCCGGATGAACATATGGAATTTCGGCCGGGATGGTGCTCAATTCCGTGCCGAAGGCCAGAGGCAGACTGAGCAGGGGACAGTGCCAATGGAAATCCGAGGGAGTTTCGCCCTCGCTGATGACTTGCCGTGCCCCCTCGCTTCTTGCCAGCAGGCGATGCAGCCTTTTCTGGACGCCTAAGATGACTTGCCCCCCTCGCGCCGCCACCAGGGGAACATACCGAACACACTGCAAGGCGTCCCCTAAGCCTTGATCGGCGTGCAGGAAAATGCGGGCGCCTTCCAAGGGCTGACCCTTCCATTGGGGCTGGGAAAACCTTCTTCGCGCGCGGCGAACGCTTTCGCGATATTCATATTCCGCCCAGCCCCGCGCGAAGTTGCCCTCGGAAAGATGCAATAGTCCCATGTAGGTGATGACCTCGCTGGAGCTTGGGCTTAAGGCTCGAGCGCGATGGTAAGACTCCCAGGCTCCCGCTCGATCGCCCAGTTGGGCGAGGGCAGTTCCTAGGCGGAGATGCGCGACGTACAGATTGGGATCGAGCCTTATGGCACAACGGTACGATTCTGCCGCGGCAGAGATGTCGCCGCATTTGACAAAGAAGTAACCCAGATCCACGGCGGTCAGGGCGGAATCGGGTTTAAGGGCGAAAGAACGCCGGAAAGCTTGACTCGCCGCCACCAGGTTCTTCATGTCAGCGAGCACAATGCCCAGGGTGTTGTAGGTTTCGAAGCGGGCCGGATCGAGGGCCACGGCGTGTTCCGCAAGCCTGAGCGCTTCGGGCAGAGCGTCCAGTTGGCGTAGCACAATGGCCAGTTTGCAGTGAGCCTCCGGAGAATCAGGCTCCAGAGCGAGCGCCCGCCGGTAAGAATCGGCAGCGGCCCGCAAATTTCCCATCCGTTCCTCTGTTAGGGCGAGGTTAGTATGCCCTTTTGCAGATTGGGGACACAATTTTACTAAGCGCCGGTAATGATCAAGGGCTTGTTCCAGCTCACCCTGGCCCAAGCAGGATTCCGCCAGCTTGCTCAAGGTTTCCTGATCGTCGGGATGGAGGGCCAGAGCCTCTCCGAACAACTGACGGGACTTCTGATATTGGCCAGCTTCGAGAGCCAAGCAGCCCAGCCTATGGAGCGCCGGCGCGGCCCGTGGGTCGGCCTGGAGAATCCCACACCCTTCCGGCGGCACTCTGCGGCCCGCCCGGTGGTGCTTGATGTCTCTTTTCAGAAGCTTGCGGACTTGGACGTCAAGTGTCCATTGCTTGGGCATGGAATGACCTCACGCAAAACGCAAAGCGCAAGACTCAAAGCAGGGGCGGTTCGCAAACTGCCCCTGCAAAATCCCGCAGAGCGAACGAAAGGCCGCGGCCCCTAGCGGGGCTCGGCTGCGGGGGGCGGCCGAATCTCCCACTCTTTGCAGAGCTCTGAAAAAATCTCGATGTCGCGGCGGTCAGAGACCCCGCTACAGGGCGATGCGCAAAAACTTATGACGCCCTGTTTAGAACGGCACCAGCCGGTCGATCCTTTCCGGATGGCGACACGTCCGCACTGACCCCGCAAGCCTCGCCAGTTTATCGCTTGCGAATCGCGCCAAGCGGGTGGAACAGGCGCATTGCACCCCAGCCAGAGGTAAGGATTCTCGTCCTTGACCGGCCGGTGCAGGGTCCTGTCCTACCTCCTTAATATCTTGTTTCCAGGGAGAAACTTTAGCGGGTGGCTGGGGGGCCGGGTCTTTGCCCGAGGAATCATCACGTCACAGCTCAGGTATCGCTCGGAAAGAGGATGTCGCCAATTTTAGTGATGATTACGATGGGATTATGACATGCGGAATACTTGATCCGGATTTCTCTCGTCCGACGCCGTAGGGGCGGTTCGCGAACCGCCCTTACAAAATCTCCGCCGCCAGGCGGCGATTCGGCTGCCAAACTCGCAAAAAAATCGAGGCAGCCTTTAAGCTTTTAGAACGAGTGCCGATAGGGGCCATTGGACTGAGAAACGGTTCCGTCGGTTGGAAACAAGAACCACCGGCCCCTCGAAAGGCGCTGCGTATGGCCCCGGGTTCTGCGGCCCAAGACGGAAACCAAATTTGAAAGGAGATGAAGTATGGCACTAAGCGTTTTAAACAACATTCCTTCCTTGGTAGCCCAGAACCAGTTAGAAGTCACCAACAACAACCTGCAAAACACCCTGTTCCAGTTGTCGTCAGGATCGAAGATCAACAGCGGAGCCGACGATCCGGCGGGACTGTCCATCATCAACGGGTTGCAGGCCAACATTTCCGCGCTTCAGCAGTCTTCGCAGAACGCCACGGACGGCGTCGGCCAACTGCAAGTCGCTGACGGCGCGCTCTCCCAGGTCACCACGCTTCTCAACCGCGCCGTGACCCTGGCTACGGAAGCTGCGAACGGCGGGCTTACGAATGCCCAATTCAGTGCGATCACGACTGAATATGGCTCTATCACGTCGGAAATCAACCGCATTGGCGCCGCCACGAATTTCAACGGCAACGACGTCTTTCAAAGCGCCACCGTCCCCAATCCCAACGTGTCGGCTTCCACGTTGGGCTCCAGTCTAACCGGGGGTGTTGCCCTGACCTCCGGCAAGACCTTCACCCTGAACCTGGGTACCAACGCTTACGCCTATAACCCCGGAACCGCGGCCAGCGCGGTTTTGACAGGGGCCACGAGTTTACAGGCGAACGGCGCCAACACCACCCTCGCGAATGGCGAAGCGCTCTCCATCACCAATGGCGGTGGTACGTTTAGTTTCACGGCGGCCACGCAGAAATGGGGGGGGTCCGGTACCGCAGTGACGGCCGGGACCGCACTCACCGATGGGGATACCGTCACGGTTACCTCTACGGGTGGAGCGAATGTGAATTTCGTAGCGTCAAGCAGCCATGTGAGTGACCTCCTGACCGCCATCAACGGCAGCGCCGATACTAACGTTAAGGCGTACATCGACTCCGCCGGCAACCTCACCATCACCAGCGCGGCTGGCGATAATCTCACGGTTACGGAGAACAACGGCGCCAAGACCCGCTTGGGTACGCTGGCGGCCACCTCGGACACCGTGGGTGACCTCATGAACCAGATCGACAACAGCACTTATGGCCTTTCGGCGACCATCAACGGGAACCATCTGCTCCAAATCACCAGCACTAAAGGCACCGTTGCCGTGAATTCCAGCTCCCTGAACGAAGTGGGCACGATCACCAATAGCTCCACGGTCCAGGACCTGATCAACTGGATCAACGGTGGCGGCACCGGCAACGAATTCTCGGGGATATCCGCGGGTTTGGCAAACGATACCAACGGCCACGCCCAACTCACGGTCACCGACAACCTGAACCGGGGCAATCTGAGCATCACGGACTATGATACCGCCCTGGGGGGTGGCAACACGACCAACGCGTTTGCTGCGCCCAATATGACGGGCGCTGCCACTACCGATATTTTCATCAGTGATGGCAACGTCGCCAGTTCTACGAACTACCTGATTCCGGTTTCGATCGGACCGCTCTCTAGCACCTCAATTGGCGGTCAATCCACTACCCTCGCAAGCGCCAGCCTTGGTACTGCTCCAGGTGCGCAGGCGGCGCTGTCGGTCATCAATACTGCCATCTCCTACGTGGCTGCCATGCGAGGCACGATTGGCGCCGGCATTAACCGGTTGACTTCGGCTACCAATGTCATCAATACCCAGGTACAAAACCTGACTTCCGCCCAAAGCTCCATCCAGGACGCGAACGTTGGACAAGTCGTTGCGAACCTGTCCAAATATCAAGTCCTCGAGCAGACGGGCATTGCGGCCCTGGCGCAAGGGAACTCCCAGGAACAGGCCGTTCTGAAGCTGCTCCAGTAGTCGCAACTGGTGAATTTCTGACGGAGGGGGCCATCCTGGTTCCCTCCGCAGCTTTTGTCTTGAGTGAACGGCCGTGAGCATCTCCCCAGCCCAAATGACCCTGCAAGTGGCGAGCGTAGAGAGCCCCGCAGTGTCGAGGCGGCCCACCCCAGCCTCGGATCCCGCAGCCGCCATGGCAACAAACTCTAACGATGAATCCCCGGCGCCTGCGCCAGCCGTTTTCTCCCCCGCCCAGTTCAGCACCGACATGCGGATCGATGACCAGCACCAGGTTTATTACGAGTTTATCGATGATCGTACCGGGGATGTGTTGTTTGAGATTCCCCCCGAGGCGCTTCGCGAGATTGGTGAGAGCCTAAACCTGTCCTCGCTCGGGGATTCAAGTGGTCACAGCATTGATGTGAAGTCATAAGCCGGGTTTCTCCCCACGCCGCGAACCAAACGCTCACCACAGAGCGCACAGGGACCACCGCGCGGCAGAGCCGCAACCACACGATACCGTATGTCGAGCTCGGTATTTACCGCCCACGTAACAAATTTCTGCAAGCTGCAACGACTTTGACTGTTAGTAGTACAGAGAAATGCACTTCTGTTTGCGCGGGAAGAGATTATGGTTCTTTAGTTTGTTGACCCACAATTTTTGTCGGCGTCTGTTCTCCGTGTTCTCTGTGGCCTCTGCGGTGAAATCCTTTCTCCGACTCAAGGAACTTTCAAATTTGCCGATAGGATAGCTAGCCGGCGCTCCAGCGCCTGAGCTGCGCGCCGCCGAGGCGCCAAGGAGAAAGGGAATGAGTACCAGTTCCATCAATTCGCTCCTATCCAGCTTGAATCCCAGCACCAACGAATCGCTGGCCGAGCTCCTGGGGGAATCCAGCACGTCCAGTGCTACGAGTTCGAGCACGAACTCAGCGATCCAGGACGCCGTGAATGCCATCCTGAACTCCGCCACCAACACTGCCGGGAGTGGCATTGACGTGACCTCGACCGTGGACGCCATTCTGCAAATCGACGCTCAACCCGAGGTAAATCTGCAAAATCAAGTGACCTCGCTCAACTCCCAGACCTCTGCCTTGCAAACCATCGAAAACGACCTGGCGTCTTTGCAGACCGCTGTCCAAGCGCTCAGCGACCCTGACGGCGCGTTCAGTACTGTGGCGGTGACCTCGTCCAATAACGATGTGGTCAGTGCGACGGCGGCGAACGGTACTACGGCGGGTACACACACCATCCTGGTGAACAGCCTCGCCACCACTTCGGCATATTATTCCGCTGCCCAAACGTCCTCGACCTCCACCCTCCCGGCGGGAGAGTTTGGCCTTCAAGTGGGCGACAATGCCCCGGTTGCCATCCCCGTGGACAGCGCCGACAACACCGGCACGTTGAGCGGGTTGGCAACTTACATTAATGAGCAAAACCTGGGGGTCACTGCTTCGGTCATCACCGACGCCTCGGGGGCCACCTTGTCGCTGGTCAGCCAAACCTCCGGCACGGCAGGAGTGATAACCATCTCCAACGACACCACGGGCGCGGATATTTCTGGTAGTTTCACCTCGGCCTCCACGCCGCTTCCTACCGGATCGTTTGATCTTCAGGTCGGCTCGAATTCAGCGGTCACCATCCCCGTGGATAGTGGTGACAACACGGACACACTCACCGGACTCGCCTCCTACATTAATAATCTGCCAGACCTGGGGGTCACAGCATCGGTAATCACCAACGCCTCGGGGGCAAGCTTGGCGCTGGTCCCGAAAAGTACCGGGTCGGGGGGAGTGATCACCATCTCCGCCGACACAACAAACGGCGGCAACGGCATGGGTTTCCCCAGCACGTACACCCCACCGAAGGTCATGGGAATGGGCTTCACGTCGGCTACGGACGGAGATGGCCACGACCTCGGGACCGACGCCTCGCTGACGGTGGACGGTGTCCCCGTCACGAGTGGCAGCAACACGGTGACGGGGGTAATCCCCGGGGTGACCCTGACGTTGTCGGGGGTGTCACCCTCCAATTCTCCCGTTACGCTGGCCATCCAGCCGGATCTGACCCAAGTGGGCACGGCCATCAACAACTTTGTGACCGACTACAATCAAGTGATGACTGACATCAATACTCAGAACACTTACGATGGCACCTCCGGCAGCACACCGCCCCCGCTCTTAGGAGATCCCTCTTTAGACGTTTTGCAGTCGCAGTTGCTGAACGGCATCACGACGAGCCTCAGCGGGAATAATGGCTTGGTCAATCTTCAATCGATTGGGATTCAGCTTCAGGAGAACGGTACGTTAAGTGTGCAAAGCACCTCATCGTATGGAACCGATGGCGCATTAGAACAACTGGGCCTAAACGACGCGCTTGCCAATGACTTTTCCTCCGTCCAAAACCTGTTCCAATCGGCTTCGTCTTCGTCCCCGGGTGTGGCCCAGGCTCTCAATACGGCTCTCACCTCGCTCACCGACCCTACCAACGGCCCCTTGAATCTGGACATGAGCGGAATCAGCAGTCAGGTGACCGATCTCAACACCCAGATTACCAATTTTCAGTACCAACTCCAGCAGACCCAGGCGCAACTTACGGCGGAGTACACCCAAATCAACACGACGCTCGAGCAACTGCCGGAAACACTCGCCTCGATTAACAGCCAACTGAATTCTCTCAATACGCCAGGTACAACGAACGGGTAAATCGTAATGACCCACCCTGCCCACACCTATCGTCAATTCTCGGTTCAAGGCGCCACCCCCTTGGGCTTGGTCGTGATGCTTTACGATGGCGCGATTGCCGCCCTACAGCGGGCGGTAACCGCCATCGAGGACCACGACATTCAGAAGAAATGCCACCATCTGAATCGCGCCCTGGCGATCATCGTCCAGCTCGAGGGTACCCTGAACATGGAGCTCGGAGGCGAAGTGGCCCAGACCCTCAAGGCCTTTTACGGGTACGCTCGCGCCCAAGCGATGAAAGCCAACATCGAGAACTCCTCGGAGATTCTCCGCTCGCTGATTGAGAAGTTTTCCACCGTTCGCGAAGCCTGGTACGAGGCGGATCACCGGCCGTCACCTCCCCCCACAACGCCCGCCAGCGAAAGATCCCTTCACGCGCCCTCGCCCACCCCGAAATCGGGCTCCTGGCGGATCTCAGGCTAAAATACATTAAAGACGAAATTCATTCCGCCGATAACAAGGAATGTCTGAGCACAGAAGGACTCTCCTTCTGTCGCCCGCTGCGTCGTTGGCTATAGCGACTACGCCAGGAAATTGGAAGATGTCAGAGTGGGAAAACCAGACTCCAATCACAGAAGAGAGCCGTGAGCTCACCGAGGAGACTCGATCCGGTCCGTGCAATGGCGGTTCGAATCAGAGGGAGAAATTCAGCAATGGGCGACATGGATGATATCGTTAGGGAATTCCTCGTCGAGAGCAACGAGAACCTCGACCAGCTTGACCGTGACCTCATAACCTTGGAAAAAGACCCAAAGGCCAGCGAGGTTCTCGCCAGTATCTTTCGGACGATTCACACCATCAAGGGCACGAGTGGCTTCCTGGGCTTCCCCCGATTGGAAGCCGTGACGCACGTGGGCGAGAACCTCCTGAGCCAGTTGCGTGACGGTCGCCTGGTGCTGAACGCTGAGATTACTTCCGGGCTTCTGGCTATGGTGGATGCCGTTCGCAAGATCCTGGTCAACATCGAAAGCACCGGTCAAGAAGGAGAGGGTGATTTCACTTCCCTCATCGAAACTCTGACCGGTTTGCAAGGCGGCGAGAGGAAAGCGTCTGCTCCCGCGGCCACCCCGCCACCCTCTCCCCCTGCTGACCCGCCGCCCGCGCCCCTTGCCACGGAGGAGCCGAGTCGGCAGCCAGAGAATGCCGACCCGGGTCTGCCGCTGGGAGAAATACTGGTGCAAGCCGGCCGGGCAGACCCGGAGGAAGTCAACGATGCTCTCAAGCTCCAACACGAGGGGGACGACCGCCGCCTCGGCGAAATCCTCGTAGAAAAGGGTGCGGCCAAGCCTGCCGCCATCCAGGAAGCGTTACAAGTGCAGGCGGAAGCGCGCGCGCCGGCCCTATCCGATAGCAACATTCGTGTCGATGTCAGCTTGCTGGATAAATTGATGAACTTGGTGGGAGAACTCGTACTGGCCCGGAACCAGATCCTGCAATTTTCCTCAACGCAACAGGATACGAGCTTCCTGAACACCTCCCAGAGGTTGAACCTCATCACGACCGAACTGCAAGAAGGCGTCATGAAGACGCGCATGCAGCCTATCGGAAACATCTGGAGCAAGTTCCCCCGCGTGGTACGCGACTTGGCCACGTCTTGTGGAAAACAGGTCAACATTGAGATGGAGGGCAAGGAGACCGAGCTCGACAAGACCATCATCGAGTCGATCAAAGATCCGCTCACCCACATCGTCCGCAATGCCGTCGATCACGGCATCGAGACACCTGAAAAGCGTCAAGCCTCCGGGAAATCCCCCGAGGGCCATCTCTTCTTGCGTGCTTTCCACGAGGGAGGGCAGGTCAATATCGAAATTTCCGACGATGGTGCGGGGATCGATCTGGAACACGTCAAGCAGAAGGCCTTGGAAAAGGGCTTGGTCGCGCCTGACCAAGCATCCCGCCTGAGCGACCGGGAACTGTTGAACCTGCTCTTTCTCCCCGGGTTCTCGACAGCCGAGAAAGTCACCAATGTTTCGGGTCGCGGCGTGGGCTTGGACGTAGTGAAAACCAACATCGAGAAAATCGGCGGCACCGTCGATATTCAAAATCGCGTCGGGCAAGGGACTACCTTGAAGATCAAAATTCCCTTGACCCTGGCGATTATCCCCGCCCTCATCGTGACAAGCTCCGGCGACCGTTACGCGATTCCGCAGGTAAGTCTGTTGGAACTCGTCCGCCTGGAAGGGGAGCAGGCTCGCAAAGGCATCGAGATGATCCACGGCGCGGCGGTCTATCGTTTGCGCGGAAAACTGCTGCCCTTGGTAAACCTGAACCATGAATTGCGCGTAGAGAGCGGAATCGGATCGGACCAGGGAGCCCCGCAAGACTCCCTCGCGTTTGCAGAAGCAGGTTCTGACACGCAGGCGCTGGATTTTGCTTCGGCTCGCAGTAAGCACCTGCTCTGGAGGACGAGGCTGCGGAGTTTCCTGGATGGCGAGGGCACCCTGACCGTGGCGGAGGCCAGCTCCCACAAGGACTGCGCCTTGGGAAAATGGTTGTATTCCTCGGGACTACAGCAGTTCGGCAAACTGCCGGAGATGCAGCAGTTGGAAAACCTGCATCAACAGTTTCACGGGGCGGTTCGAGAAGTTATTTCTTTGAAGACCTCGGGCGATACCGCTCGCTCGGAGCGGGAGCTCACGCGGGTTGAATCCCTCTCGGCGCAGATCGTGTCCCTCCTGACCGGGCTGGAACGCCAAACGGCAGAACAGAATGCCGTCAACATTGTCGTTTTGCAGGCGGATGACCGGCATTTCGGTTTGGTCGTCGATGAAATCAACGACACGGAAGAAATCGTGGTCAAGCCCCTGGGCAAGCAACTCAAAGGTATTTCCACTTTCGCGGGAGCGACCATTATGGGAGACGGTCAGGTGGCCCTCATCCTGGATGTCCTCGGGCTGGCCCAACGGGCCAATGTGGTTTCCGAGGTTCGCGACCGAGGCGTGGGCGAAAAGACCACTGAAACGGAGTCCCGGCACGACGACGGGGAATCGCTCCTGTTGCTGGGGGGGCCGGATGATGGGCGGATGGCCATGCCGCTCTCCCTCGTCGCCCGCTTGGAAGAGTTCGCCCGCGCCGCCGTGGAGAAAGCGGAAGGTCGGCACGTGGTTCAGTATCGAGGTCAAATATTGCCTTTAATCCACCTCTCCTCCGCTCTCACCGAGCGCCGCGAGGAACCTCGTTATTCGGGTCCGTCTGCGCCCGGAGCAGAGGGCGAAAAAATCCAGGTCGTAGTGTACTCCGACCAGGGCCAGAGCGTTGGGCTGGTCGTGGACCGCATCCTCGACATCGCCCACGAGGCAGTCAAAATCCAGAAACACTCGGGCCGCCAGGGAACTTTGGGCTCCATGGTCGTCCAGGGCCGAGTCACGGAATTGCTCGACGTGAAAGGCATCATCCAGAGGGCTGACCCGAACTTCTTCAAAGAAGCAGCGGCGGCCTAGACAGGGGATATGTTATGGCAGCGAAGAAACAGTTTTCGACCTTTGTTGTCGACCAACTTCTCTTTGGAGTGGGAGTGGAGAAAGTCCAGGAGGTCATCCGCTACCAGGAAATGACCCGCGTGCCTTTGGCGCCTTCGGTAGTGAAAGGCCTCATCAACCTGCGCGGCCAGATCGTCACGGCCGTAGACCTGCGACGACGGTTGGGCCTGCGGGAACGGGCCGCGACCGATCTCCCCATGAACGTCGTGATCCGCCATGAGGACGGCGCGGTCAGCCTGCTCGTCGATGAAATTGGGGATGTCTTGGAGGTCGAAGAAGACGCCTTCGAATTGCCTCCCGGCACTCTCTCGGGAGAGGCGCGGGAGCTCATTCGTGGAGTTTACAAACTGAAAGACACGTTACTGATTGCTTTGGATACCGACAAAATGCTGAATCTGGTGACGACAGCTGCAATAGGCGCTTAGCCAGAAAATCACACCAAATGGAGGATGAAATGAAGAATGAATCGACTCTAAAGAAAAAGAACGGAAGTCTCGATGAGTTGAGTGCCTTCGCGGCTGAGATGAAAGCCATGAGCGATGCACACAACGCCGGGGACATCGATGTCGTCATGCCTGAGGAGAAGTTTGAGGGCATCTACCGGACGATGGCCAAGGGTGTCAATGACATGGTCAATGGCCATATCACCGTGAAGAAGAAGGCGATGGCGTGTATTTCCGAGTTCAGCAAAGGCAACCTTGAAGCTGAGCTTGAGAAGTTCCCCGGCAAGAAGGCCTTCATTAACGAAAACATCGAACGGCTGCGCGTGGCAGTCAAAGCGCTGATCACCGAAGTCAACCTGCTGTCCAAGGCGTCGGCGGAAGGCAAGCTGGCGACCCGTGCCGATGCCACCAAGCATCAGGGCGACTTCCGCAAGTTCGTTGAGGGCGTCAACGAGATGCTGGATGCCATCCTGCTCCCCATCGGCGAAGGCAACCGCATTCTGGCCCAGATCTCCAACGGCAAGATCGACGAGCTGATCGCGCAAACCTACAAGGGCGACCACGAGAAGATGAAGCAGGCCGTGAACAATGTCGCCGCGGTGCTGCAAGGCTTGCAGAAGGAGTTGGGGCGGCTGACGGAGGCTTCGCGTGACGGACTACTCTCGGAACGTGGCAAATCCGATCAGTTCCAGGGCGCTTACGCGGGCATCGTGAAGGGCGTCAACGAGATGCTGGATGCCATCCTGCTCCCCATCGGCGAAGGCAACCGCATTCTGGCCCAGATCTCCAACGGCAAGATCGACGAGCTGATTGCG
>Ga0326727_10007388_pt1 | contig 29106 bp, 20 predicted proteins | sample MB2enrmetagenome_FD_207643 | JGI IMG/M metagenome (GOLD analysis project Ga0326727, IMG submission 207643) | Lab enriched peat soil microbial communities from McLean, Ithaca, NY, United States - MB29MY | ecosystem: Environmental > Terrestrial > Soil > Wetlands > Peat | place: USA: New York... | reverse complement strand
CGGCATTGCGTAAGAAGCTCTCCGGCACGGTCTCCGTCACGTGCTTGTGCGTGATCCTCTCCACCTGCTCGCGCCGCTCCTCGATGTGTTGGAGGTTGACCGTGGCTATCACGGAGATGCCGGCTGAAAGCAGGTGCTCGACGTCCTGCCAGCGCTTGGGGTGGGCGCTGCCCGGGGGGTTGTCGTAGGCAAGACCATCCACCAGGCAGACTTGAGGATGACGGCGCAGAATGGCCTCGACGTCCATCGTGGGCACGCCTCCCACGCTGCCCTGTGGGATAACCAGCATGCGTTGCAGCAGAGCATCAACTTCCGGCGAAGCCTTGGGTTGGATTGCGCCTACCACCACGTCTTCGCCCCGTTCCCGCCGCCGCCGCGCCTCATCCAGCATGCGGAACGACTTGCCCACGCCTCCCGCATATCCGAGGAAAATCTTGAGGCGGCCGCGCCCGTAATACTGCTCCTCGGCCTGAAGTTGACGCAACAACTGCTCGGGATCCGGACGGCCTTTGGTTGACATGTTTCTCTCAAAACAGGTGAGTCTACAACGTTCCCTATCTATTATCGGCGAGAATGACGGAAAACGGAAGTCTTCTGGTAATATGGGTTCGATGAATCCACCGGCTGCCGAGAAACTGCAAGAACTCTTGTCCCAGGGGCGCGCTGACCAGGCGGTGGCGCTCCTCCAGCGTCTCGAGCCCGACGCCGCTGCCGACTCGATCATACGCATCCCTTTCGAGGAGCAGCAGATCGTATTTCGCGCTTTGCCGGTGGATTACGCGGCAACCTTAGTCAGCCACTTTCCCTACTATCATTCGTATGTCCTGCTCCACTCCCGGACCATCCAGGACCTGCGCGCCATCATCGACAAGACGCAGCCCCAGGAGCGTCATCAGTTCTTCGACGAGCTGCCGGAGGAAGCCTGGCAGCACTTGACGGACGAACTCTCGGGTGAGCGGGCCGCCGCAGCACGCGGGGAAGCTCTTGGTGCGGCAATTGCGCGGGCGCCGGCGGCGGTGAAACCCATCATCACGGCCTCGCAGATTCAGAAGTGCTTTGTCCAGCCGGATGGCAGAGAGATCCAGGTCATCGCTCCCATCGACCTGTCTATCGAGCCGGACTCGATCGTGGCGTTGCTGGGCCCGTCGGGAAGCGGCAAATCCACTCTGCTTCGGATTCTCACCGGGCTCACCCCGCCCTCCGCCGGCAAAGTCCTCTGGCACGACGTGCCGCTCAGCGAGAGCAGCCCAAACCTCGCCATTGTGTTTCAGAGTTTCGCCTTGTTCCCCTGGCTGACGGTATTGGATAACGTTGAGGTTCCCCTGCTGGCGCAGGGCATGGCGCCATTCGAACGCCACCATCGCGCCCTTCGATCCCTGGATAAAGTCGGGCTGAAAGGTTTTGAGTCCGCCTACCCCAAAGAACTCTCCGGCGGAATGAAGCAGCGGGTGGGCTTTGCGCGCGCCCTGGCCGTGGAGCCTGAAATCCTCTTCATGGACGAACCGTTTTCGGCCCTCGACGTTCTGACAGCAGAGAACCTGCGCGGCGAACTAATGGAGTTGTGGCTGGGGAAAAAGATCCCTACGCGGAGCATTTTCCTGGTGACCCACAACATCGAGGAGGCAGTTCTGCTTGCCGACCGCATCATCGTCCTGGGGCGTAACCCGGCGAGAATCCGGGCTGACTTCAGAGTCGAGTTGCGCCAACCCAGGGATCACACTTCGGCAGATTTTCTGGTCTATGTGGACTACATTTACAAACTCATGACTCAGCCCCAACTGGAACCTGCGCCCCTGGCCGCCGGAGGCCGGCCGGCCAGGAAGCCTTCCCTGATGCTGCCCCATGCACGACCAGGCGCCATTGCGGGGCTGCTTGAAATCATGAATGACCACAGCGAGAAAGAGGACCTGTACCATTTGGCGGATAAGCTCCTGATGGATTTTGCCGACTTGGTGCCCATCGTTGAGGCCGCCACGCTGCTGGGCTTTGCCAAATCGGATAAGGGCGATGTTGAGATTACCCCCGAGGGAAAGGCCTTTGCCCAAGCCGATATTTCCGACCGCAAACTCCTTTTCCGTCAGGCCGCGCTGGCGAACGTCCCGCTGCTTCAGCAGATTAACCGCAGCCTCAGCGCCAAGTCGGACAACTCCATGCCGCTGGAGTTCTTTCGGGATATCGTCGAGGAACACTTGTCCGAGGAAGAGGCTAACCGGCAGATTGACACGGCGCTCGATTGGGGCCGCTACGGGGAGATTTTCACTTACGATTCCGAAAGCGACAGGCTCACCTTGCACGGCGCAGCAGGGAACGGGAAACCGGCGTAAAGGGTAAAGGCAAAAGGCAAAAGGATAAAGGCTAAAAGGCAAACCTCGAACGACCGTGGATTGCATTTATCCTTTAACCTTCAACCTTTAACCTTTAACCTTCCAACACATGCTACATACGGAAAAAGCCGCCCGCACACTTCCGCCCTGGGGAATCATTCCTGGCAGCGTTTCATCGCTCCTAAGAGATACTCCCATCTTCCTGGCTGCTCTGGCGATTTTCTATGCCGTGGTGTCCTTCAGCCGCTACGGAGTTGGGCCGGTCAACGCTCAGGCGGAGATTCAACTTCATCCCGGAGCATTACCCAAGTACGCGGTGTTCTCGCTCATTCGTATCGCCATTGCTTACCTTCTCAGTTTGTTGTTCACATTTGTGTACGGGTACATCGCCGCCTACAACGCGAAAGCCGAACGGTTCATGGTTCCACTCCTGGACATTCTCCAGTCGATTCCTGTACTCAGTTTTCTCCCCGCGGTAATGGTCGCGATGGTAGCCCTGTTCCCCACGCGCCAACTGGGCGTGGAACTGGGTTGTATCGTGTTGATCCTCACCGGGCAAGTGTGGAACATGACCTTCAGTTTCTACTCGTCCCTGAAGAGCATTCCGCGCGAAATGCGGGAAGCGGCCATGATCTACCGGTTGAGTTGGTGGCAGAGGTTCACCCAGATGGAGTTGCCCTACGCGGCCATCGGGCTGATTTGGAACTCCATGATGTCGGTGGCGGGCGCCTGGTTCTTTCTGATGGCGTGTGAGATGTTTGTCCTGGGAAACCGCGACCTCCGCCTGCCGGGCCTTGGTTCCTATCTTCAAACCGCCGCCAATGCCGGAGACACGCGCGCCATTCTTTGGGGACTGGCCGCCATGGTGGCGGTAATCGTTCTCGTTGACCAGGTCATTTGGCGTCCCACGATCGCCTGGGCGGAGAAGTTCAAATTCGAACAGGTGGAAGCGGCATTCCCGCCGCGCTCACCGGTCCTTGATTGGCTCCGCCGCTCGAAGATCCTGCATCTTGCCGCCCGCCTGTCGATCTTGCCCCTGCGCGAACGCTTGAATCTGTTCTTTGCCCGGGCACACGGATCCGTATCTCCGCATCAACGGGGACGCAGGGCAGGGAAGTGGGGACTGTGGACACTGTTGATTGGCTGCTTCCTGGGTGTCGGCTACGCGGTGGTGAAGATGATCGGCATGCTTGCAGGGCTTTCGACCTCAGAAGTAGGAGAGATACTTCTGGGAGCCGGCGCAACCTTTCTTCGCGTCGAGGCGACTCTCCTGCTCGCGGCGCTCTGGACCATCCCGGTGGGGCTTTACATCGGGTTGAGGCCGAGGCTTTCGGCGTTCGCCCAACCCATCGTCCAGATTGCCGCCTCCGTGCCCGCCACGGCTTTGTTTCCCATCATTCTGCTGGTGCTGATTCGGCTGGGCGGCGGATTGGGAGTCGGCTCGATGGTTCTGTTACTGCTGGGCACACAATGGTACATCCTCTTCAATGTTATTGCGGGGGCCAGCGCTATTCCCACGGACCTGAGGGAAGTGTGCGGGGTGTTCCGTTTAGGCAACTTCGAGCGTTGGCGCACCTTGCTGCTGCCTGGGATATTCCCCTACTTGATCACCGGCTTGGTCACTGCATCCGGCGGTGCATGGAACGCCAGTATCGTCGCGGAATACTTTCACTTTCGCAAGCAAACCTTTGCAACCACGGGGCTGGGCGCGCTGATTAGCCAGGCGACCGACACCGGAAACTCACGCCTGCTGCTGGCGGCAACGATCTTCCTGGCGGCGATGGTCGTCACCATCAACCGCCTGGTCTGGCGACGGCTCTACTATCTGGCTTCAACGCGCTTCAAGCTCGAGTAGCGGGAACCCTGGCTAGAGTCCCACAATTCCCCTCCAGATTCGCGCCGACAAGACGGCACTCCATCGATAAATCCATACCCCGATGCAAGTCCCCAAGGTATTGGTAATGAGGTCCGTAGTGCCGGAATCACGCGTCGGCAGGAAGGCCTGAAGGCATTCGATCGTGAGGCTGAGTGTGAATCCCAGAAGGATGGTCGCCAGGGCGGGTCTGCGGATTCGTCCGGAGAGGGAAAAGTAGGCGCAGAACAGGAACCCTAAAGGCATGAAACCTACAACGTTCAACAATACAACACCTCTCCAGTAGCCCCAACCCGGATAATACTCCACCCAAAAGGGGCGCAGGAAAGCTTGATCCACCACGACGTAATGGTCCGGGATATCCAGGTCACTTCCGCGAGCCACTTGGTTGTGAATCACATTGCCTGCGTGCTCGTCAAACAAATAGAGCGCTACGGGCCGGTCAGTTCCGGAGATGTCCGGCCGCCCCTTCCTCGACCATGTCTCATAGTCTTGACGGACCTGTGCCGGAGGGAGAGCGTCGTCATAAACGGCAAGTCCTCGCACTTGACCGCGCCAGCTATCTCCGGCTCGGGGCGGGTTGCCGATGATTAATCTGCCGGCGAAGTCGCGACTGGAGATCTGAAAGCTGGCACTCGGAATGACCGGCGCACCGTTAAGATAGACCGATGTCTGGCCGCCCTTTGCCGCGATCGTCACGAACGCCGGCTTCCCCTGCCAAAAGACGTCTGCTACATCCAGTCTCGAGGTAAGGGTTTGGTACTGTTCCTCGAGAATGTCACTTTGCAAGCGAAGATCTGTCAGGGATTGAAGAAGGGAGAATTGTCGACGCCGCTCTGGAGCATAGAAGGATAAGAGAGATGCCGAGGCCCAGGTGCGAGCCGGCTCGAACCAGATCTCCAGGCTGCAGGGGCCGCCCGAAGGATAATCCGTAGCCCTGAAGCTGCCGGAGCTGAGGATCACCCCATGACGACCAAACTGTAGGCCGTTTTCGCCGCTAAGCCATGTCACTTGATTCCTGGGAGAGTGAAACGGCCAAAGCCCTACCACCAGCATGCCTGCGACAACCAGTACGCAAGCTAAAAGGAGGAGCTTGGGTCCTTCCGTCCGCCAGTTAACTCGGGCGATCAACTCCAGAACTCCGGGGCCAGTGCTCGAGCGGCCAGAATGAGTGTCGCTTGGTTTGCTTTGTAGCATCCGATTCGTCAGTAAACGCCGAAGCCGGGGGAAAGCAGAACTACAATTCCACCATACCATGAAGCGGTCATCGGAAGTAGGATTTCAATTGCGAACCCGGCCTCCGGACTGCCCCGCCATTATCCCCATCTGGATGCGGCATCGAGCGCAACTCCCCTTGACAGCCTACCGTCCGAGGCCTATACAATTCTACCTGTAGGTCTAGTGAGTCGTTTGGCGAGACTCCGCTTGACGTTGCAGGTTCAGAAGCAGACATTCAGTGATGCGGATGAGACGTCATCTGAACACAAAGTTCGATTCGGGAGCCGGCACTGGGCCAGAGTCAGCCGCCCATTCTCTCCGCCCGTCGATAACTCTCTTGCTGCGGACGGGAGAACGGAGTTCTCTCCTCCGGCGTTTGTTGCTTCACCGGCCGATCCTGCTGCTGTATGCGCTTTGGGCATTGGCCGCGTGGGCCTCGAGTGCGACGCCTCCCTTAGCCCGGCAACTGCCCATCGTACCCACGTTTTGCGACCAAGGGTGCGCCATTGCTGACCTGGACGGCGATGGCCGCCCTGATCTGGCTGTCGCCAAGCTCGAGGGTCGGGGGCCGGGCGGTTTTCGGTACCGGATTGATCTTGATCTGACTTCTCGCGCGGGGCCAAGCTCGTTCAGCGTTTTGGCTCAGCGAGGGGGATTGCTTATCACTCCCCGCGACGTGAACGGCGACTGGGAACTGGACCTCATTATCACCAGTGCCTGGTCGTTTACCCCGATCGGAGTCTGGATCAACAACGGCCACGGTGAGTTTGTTCGAAACGATCCGGCTTTCGGCCATCGACCCTCACGGTATGCAAGTTCCAGGATCCTGCACGGCTTCTGCGGAGAGGTATTTCAGGCGACTGTCCCGGAGTCGTCCAGGAACTGGCCTGATTATTCGCAGGCACCTTCCCTTTACAAAGCAACCCTGACCAAACGCCTGACTCCTCAGTTCTACGACGTCCGCCTTCCGAGTTGTTCCCCGCGCCGCGTGCAGACGCGTGGTCCCCCGTTTTGGTTCTGGCAACCTAGTTCGTCGGCGAACGCTCCAACGGTATAAGGCTTTGCAGCGTGCGGCAAATTCCTGCCGCTTCTAATTGCAAGGCGGATCGCAGGCGAAAGGCGAAAGCAAGCCCGCCGCATGCGAAATGGCCTGACGTGCTCGTGGTCGAGTCTTGTGTCACCGTTTGCGGTTGATAGTTTCCGCTCAATCAGGTGGATAATGAACTGGCGTATTCCGATAACGATTAGTTTGGCGTTCATGGCCGCGCTTGCTTGTTGCCTTCTTTTGGGCTGCAAGGGGCGGCAAGCTGACGCCGCCGCCGAGGCTCCGCCGCCGGCCGAGGTGGAGCACGAGCAGGATGGCGGCGCATTCAAAGTAGACCATCCCGAACAATTTGAGCTGGCGACAGCCGGAGAGCGGGCGGCAGTTCCCGAACTCGATGTGACGGGCACTGTCGGGCCGGACGTGTCGCGAAATATCCCGGTGATTTCCATTGCTTCCGGTCGAGTGGTGGAAATTAACGCCCGCCTGGGCGACACGGTCACCAGAGGGCAAGTCTTGATGCGCATTCAGAGCGCGGACATTGCTCAGGCCTTTTCCGACTACCGCCAGGCCGTTGCCGATGAGGCCTTGGCGCGCACTCAACTCGAGCGCTCGAAGCTGCTCTACGACCACGGCGCCGTGTCACTTAACGACTTTCAAGTAGCCGAGAACTCGGAAGCGAAAGCCAAGGTCACCGTCGAAACCGCGATCGAACACCTGCGGGTCTTGGGCGCCGACATCAATCATCCTGCGGCTATTATCGACATTCGGGCGCCGGCCTCCGGGGTCATCACCGACCAGCAAGTTACCAATGCGGCAGGCGTGCAAGGCTTGGCGGGACCCAACCCGTTCACCATCTCCGACCTGTCACACGTCTGGGTACTTTGCGACGTGTACGAAAATGATCTTCCCTTCATTCGCCTCGGCCAGTACGCGGACATTCATTTGACGGCTTACCCGGACCGGCTGCTGAAAGGCAGGATCAGCAATATTGGGCCGATCCTCGATCCCAATCTGCGCACCGCGAAAGTCCGCCTGGAAGTTGAGAACCCTGGCATGTTGCGGCTCGGCATGTTCGTTACCGCGACCTTCTACGGCGTGAAGAAGGAAGTGCATGCCATCGTGCCGGCGAGCGCAGTGCTGCACTTGCACGATCGCGACTGGGTTTACGAACCCGTCGAAAATGGCCATTTTCGGCGCGTCGAAGTCGTAGCTGGAAAGATGCTTCTCGCGAAGCCTGCCGACCTGCAAGAGATCACGTCGGGTGTGCGGCCCGGGCAACAGGTCGTGGCCAATGCTTTGGTGCTTCAGACCACCGTCGAGCAGTGAAGTGTAAAGGGTAAAGGTTGTCCCCATGGTGTTAGCATTTACACTTTGCCCGTTTGGCTTCGAAATGCTTCCTTGCACTGAGGGTAAGGTTAATGATACGCGCCGCAGTTGACTTCGCCTTGAACAAGCGCCTGCTGGTGCTGGCGGGGGCGCTGGTGCTGTTCGGCTGGGGCATCATCTCGTTTCACCGGCTCCCCGTCGAAGCCTACCCTGACGTGGCGGATAACTATGTTGAGATCATCACCCAGTGGCCGGGCATCGCGGCGGAACAAATCGAACAGCAGGTGACGATTCCGCTTGAAAACGTGATGAACGGCGTTCCCGACATCGTCCACCTGCGGTCGTTTTCCCTATTCGGGCTCTCGGATCTCAAGCTGATCTTTAGCGATGGTTCGGAGAACGCCTGGAACCGTGAAAGGGTGCTCGAGCGGCTCTCGCAAGTTACCCTGCCGCCCGGCGTCGTACCCCAAATGGGAACGGATTGGAGCCCGGTCGGTCAAATCTATTTCTTCACCCTCTACAGCAGCAATCCCCGCTACGACGTGATGGAGTTGAAGTCGCTGGAAGACTGGGTGGTGGAGAAGAATCTCAAAGCCGCGCCCGATATCGTTGACGTAGCGAGCTTTGGGGGGCCCACGCGCGAGTACCAGGTTCGCGTCGATCCCAACAAGCTCATAGCCTACGGGCTCAGCATTGGCCAGGTGGAACAACAACTCACCAACAACAACGTCAATGCGGGCGGCAGCTTTATCGAAGCCGGCTTGCAGCAGATCAACGTGCGCGAAGTGGGCCTGGTGAAGAGCGTGCACGACATCGAAAACACCGTCATCTTGACCAAGAGCGGCACGCCGCTGCGCGTGAAGGATATCGCCGTAGTCGAGCAAGGCCCGAAGATCCGCCTGGGCCAATTCGGCCGCGCCATTCACCGCGAAGACGGGAGAATCATCGACAATGACGACGTGGTCTCCGCCTGGGTGCCGATGCGGAAAGGGGCTGAGCCCGAACAAGCTCTGGAAGGTCTGCACAAAAGGGTCGAGGAGTTGAACAACCGTCTCTTGCCGGTGGGCGTCAAGATTGTTCCCTTCATCGACCGCAGCGATCTGGTTCACTTCACCACCCACACCATAATGCACAACCTGACCGAGGGCTTCATTCTTGTCACCATCATTTTGCTCTTATTTCTAGGCAACGTTCGGGGCGCCCTCATCGTGGTGATGACGATACCGTTTTCACTATTGTTTGCCGCCATTTGTCTGGACTTGAGGAAAATCCCGGCCAATCTGCTCTCGCTCGGCGCGTTGGATTTCGGAATGGTCGTAGAGGGTGCGGTCGTAATGATCGAGAATATCGTTCGCCACATCGGCCAAAGGGAAGAGGTGTACAAGTCAATCCCGGATCGAATTCGGGCGGCGGCGCACGAAGTGCAAAGGCCCGTCTTCTACGCCATCATCATTATCATTACTGCCTATCTGCCGATCTTTACGCTGCAGCGCGTGGAGGGGCGGCTTTTCCGGCCCATGGCCTGGACCGTCGCATTTGCACTCCTGGGCGCAGTGTTGTTCTCGATGACGATCGCGCCCGTGCTGGCCAGCTTTGTGTTCCGCAAAGAGGTCCGCGATTGGCACAATCCGGTGCTCGCTTGGCTTACAGAACACTATCAGCGAGCTCTGCGCTGGTCGATCCGGCGCCGTTGGGTTATGGTTGCCATTGCGGTGCTCGCCATGTCCGGCAGTCTCTACCTGATGGAGAGCGGGGCGGTTGGATCGGAATTCCTGCCCCACCTGGATGAGGGCTCGATCTGGGTGCGTGGCACCCTGGCGCCCAGCACCGGCCCGAGTGAGAGCATCCGGCTCGCGAATCGAGTCCGAGTGCTGCTGGCCTCCTTTCCCGAGGTCAGTGAGACCACCAGCCAAGTGGGACGGCCGGATGACGGAACGGACTCCACGGGTTTCTTCGACACCGAGTACTTTGTCGGCCTGAAACCCGCACAACAATGGCGACCTGTTTTTCGCCAGAACAAAGACGAATTGATCGCCGCCATGGATCGCGAACTGGAAAAGATACCCGGGGTGCTCTGGAACTTCTCTCAGCCCATCGAGGACAACATGGAGGAGGCGGTCAGCGGCGTTAAAGGGGAACTGGCCACGAAGGTCTATGGCGATGACCTGCGAACTTTGGAAACCACGGCCGATCAGATCGTGAATATCATGCGCGGGGTGAAAGGCATAGAAGATCTCGGAGTCTTTCGTGTACTTGGCCAGCCCAACTTGAACGTGACGGTGGACCGCGGCCAGGCCGCACGCTATCGGATCAACGTTGCCGACGTACAAGATGCGATTCAAACCGCCGTGGGCGGCAACGCCCTCACGCAGGTGCTTGACGGAGAGGCACACTACGATCTAGTGCTGCGCTATCTGCCCCGCTATCGTGACACGCGGGAAGCGATCGAAAACATCCGTTTGCTCTCGCCCGCCGGCGAACGTGTTTCGCTCGCTCAACTCTGTAACATCGAAGAGCGAGACGGCGCTTCCGAGATTTATCGGGAAGGAAATCAACGATATATTGCCATCAAGTACAGCGTGCGCGGCCGTGACTTGGGCGGCGCGGTCCAGGAAGCGATTCAGAAGGTCAGCGCGCAGCTTCAACTGCCGCGAGGCTACCACATCGATTGGGAGGGCGAATACGAAAGTCAGAAGCGCGCGGCGGCTCGGCTGTTCGTCATTGTGCCCCTGACGATCTTCATTATCTTCCTGATCATTTATGGCGCTTTCAGCTCCGTCAAGTGGGCCTGCCTGAATCTGGTTAATATGATGGTAGCGCCGCTTGGAGGTCTTGTCGCACTCTGGGTGACCGGGACGCATCTGAGCGTATCCTCGGGCGTGGGCTTCCTCCCTTTGTTCGGCGTTTCGGTTCAGATCGGCGTGATCCTGGTGGAGTACATCAACCAACTGCGGGCGCGCGGCCGCACCATTGAAGACGCGGCTGTCGAGGGCTCTGTCCGCCGGCTCCGCCCCATCCTGATGACCGTGCTGGTAGCTACGCTAGGTCTGCTGCCCGCGGCTATGTCTCATGCCATCGGATCGGATTCGCAGCGCCCCTTTGCCATCGTTATTGTCGGCGGATTGAGCGCCGATCTCCTGATGAGCATCTTCCTGCTCCCCACTTTCTACGTCTGGTGGGCTCGACCGACCGACCACCTGCCCAGCCCGGAGGAAGCCAAGAGCGTGTACGAGCAATAGGGAACAGGGAATAGGTAAATGGTGAAAGCTGAGGTTCAGAGTTTGAAGGGTAAAGGCTAAAGGCTAAATACTGACAGCCCTCTCCCGCTTGGGGGAGAGGGTGGGTCGCCGCCGGTGTTTTATTCAGCCGAGGCGGGCCGGGTGAGGCGTTGGGATCCTTGCCGCAGGAATTGGGAAAGGGTTATCGTCTCTTGCCTATGATCGCATTTTTCCCTATTCCCTGTTCCCTGTTCTTTAGTTGACCTCGTGCCACGATTTGTGTCACGATTACTTTATGGCTAGCGTGAACATTCGTCAACTTCGGGACACTCGCCGTTTAAAGGCTTGGTTACGGGCCGGCAAGACCGTCGAGCTTCGCGAGCGGGAGCGGGTGATCGCCCGCATCGTTCCGGCGGAACGGCCCTCTGCGCCGGACGAGTGGCCGGACTTCGCGGCCAGGCGCAGGCGGATTTTCGGAGACCGGATAATGCCGGGCGCCGATCTCGTCATCTTGGAGCGTGGGCGCTATTGAGTATCTACGCCGACACGAGCTTTGTCGTTTCCCTCTATTTGCCAGACCGCCGCTCAGGCGAGGCAGAGCGGCGCATGGCCTTGCGGCCGCATCTCTGGTTGACCCCTTTGCACCGCGCGGAGTGGGTTCACGCGATTGAGCGGCACGTTTTCCAAAAGCATCTAGCGCGTCGCGAGGCTCAGCAAATCTATTTGGACTTCGAGAAGGACCGGACAGAGGGAGTTTGGGCAGAGGTCGCTCTCCCCGACTCGGCTTTTGACCTTGGCGAGCGATTGGCTCGGAGTCACGTGGCCCGCTTGGGGAATCGAACCCTCGATACCCTGCACGTGGCGAGCGCGCTGGAGTTGAAGGCGGAGCGCTTCTGGACCTTCGACGATCGCCAAGCCAAGTTGGCGCGCGCCGCAGGTTTGAGGACCGACTGAATACCCGGCGGAAGGAGGCGGATCGATGAATCGGGAAGAAGTTCGCGCGCGCATCGAGGAAATCGGCATCATTCCAATTGTTCGCGTATCGACTGCCGAGGAGGCATTTTTTGCCGCCGAGGCGGTGGCTTGCGGTGGCATCCCCATCGTGGAAATGGCCATGACAGTTCAAGGCGCGGCGGACGTAATCTCTCAACTGGCTCGCAACACGCCGCAGATGATCGTCGGGGCGGGTTCCGTGCTGGACGTGGAGATGGCGCGCGTGTGTGTGGGTTCGGGGGCAAAATTCCTCACCAATGAAGGATTCGATGCGGAGGTCGTCGAGTTCGCAGGCAAGGCAGGGGTGGTGGTTTTGCCGGGCGCTTTGACCCCCACGGAGGTGATCAGGGCGTGGAAGGCGTCCGCCGACTTCGTCAAAGTCTTCCCCTGCGCGGAAATGGGTGGCGAAATCTACATCCGTGCTCTGAAGGCGGCGTTATCTCAGGTGCCGATGGTCGCTGCGGGAGGCGTAACTTTATCGACGGCCGGAAATTTGATTCTGGCGGGCGCTGCGGCGGTAGGCGTGGGACGAGAGTTGATCCCCACCGAGGCAATCAAGGAGCGGAGGGCGGGGTGGGTTTGTGAATTAGCGCGAAGGTTCCTGGGCCACGTGCAAGACGCCCGCAGCAGGACCGCCGCCTGGAAAGGAAGTCTTTCGGCGCGAAGGTGAACGCAGGTGACGGGCGCGGTTAGATCCATGGCATGACATTGAAGATGCCGGTCCGAGTCGTCGCGAACTGCAGCAAGACGCCCGAGGGTGCGGCGTGGCTCGACCGGCTGCCGGAGATTCTGCGGAGCGTCGAGCGACGGTGGTCGTTGAGTGTCGGCGCCCCGTTCGATAACGACGAGGTGAGTTGCGCTTGGGTAGCGCCGGCCGCGCTCGCCGACGGGACCGAGGCGGTGCTCAAGATTGGCATGCCTCACCTGGAGGCGGAGCACGAAGCGGAGGGGTTGCGATTCTGGGACGGCGATCCCACGGTCCGGCTGCTGACGGACGACGAGCTGGGTGCCATGCTGCTCGAGCGCTGCCATCCTGGAACTTCGCTGCGCGCCGTGCCGGAGGCCGAACAGGATCTTGTTATCGCGGGATTGTTGCGCCGCCTCTGGCGCTCGCCCGTGGCGCCCCACCCCTTTCGACCACTTTCCGCCCTCATGAAGTTCTGGGGCGACGCGGCGTTGGCAGACATCGGGAAGTGGCGCGACGTAGGCCTGGTCCGCGAAGGTCTGCGACTCCTGCACGAGCTGCCTCGTACCGCTCCCAAGGACGTGCTGCTGGCGACGGATCTTCACGCCGGTAACGTCCTCCGGTCAAAGCGACGGCCTTGGCTCGTCATTGACCCGAAGCCGTTCATTGGCGATCCGGCTTATGATGTGACTCAACACTTGTTCAATTGTTCTGAGAGGCTGCGGTCAGATCCCATCGGGCTCATCCATCGAATGGGCGATCTGCTGGACGTTGACTATGAACGCATTCGGTTGTGGACCTTCGCCCGTATCGCGGTGGACCCGCCTGATGACTGGAGTTACGAAGATTGCATAGCTATCACCAGAGCAACGGCTCCTTAAGAAGCCATTGCGCTGCTGATCAGCCGCCGGCCTTGTAAACGAACCTTGTCCTCGACAAGCAGGCAAACAGCTTCCGAATAGATCCTGTGCTCCTCCTTTAAGATTCGCTTGGTGAGGGATTCCGGAGTGTCCTCATCCAAGACGGGGACGACGGCCTGGCAGACGATGGGGCCGGAATCCACGCCTTCGTCAACGATGTGAACTGTGCAGCCCGTGAATTTCACGCCGTAATCGAGAGCCTGCTTCTGCGCGTCGGTTCCGGGAAAAGCCGGCAGCAGTGCGGGATGGATATTCAGAATGCGTCCCGGAAACGCGCGCACGAAATAGGGGCTGAGAATACGCATGAATCCTGCCAGGCACACCACATCCACTTGAAAGTGCTTGAGGACTGAAACAACTTCGCTATCGAAGGATTCGCGTTCTTTTCCTTGAGAGGGAATGAAGCGAGTTTCGAGGCCCATCCTTCTCGCCGTGGCAAGACCCGCAGCATCCTCTTTGTTGCTGACGACGATGGCTATCTTAGCGGGGATTTTCCCCTCCTGAACGTTGCGGGCGATCGCCTCGAAATTCGAGCCGCGTCCGGAGAGCAGGATGCCAAGGTTCTTCATGAAGACCGTCCAATGGTGATTTGCGATTGGTGATTTGCGATTGGTGATTTGTGATTGATGCTCTGCTGGTGATTCGTAGTCATTCAACTCCCTTCGCATGTCATTCTGAGCGAAGCCGAGAATCGCCGCAGTTCGTCATCATGCGCCCAGAACCAAACCAACTGCAGAGATCCTTCGCTGCGCTCAGGATGACAGTGAAAAACCGCTCAGGATGACAGTGAAAAATCACAAATCACAAATCGCAAATCACAAATCACAAGTCACAGATCGCAAATCACAAATCACAGATCGCCAATGTACGTGACGCTCGGCTTTCCGTGCTGGATATCACCGATGATCCAGAACTTTTCCCGTGCTTTCGAGAGCAATGCAGTGACGCGAGCCAGTTTTCGCCTGGCCACGATCAGCAACATGCCAATTCCCAGGTTGAAGGTGCGGAGCATGTCAGGCTCCGGCACGTGCCCCAGCCGGGCGATCAAATTGAAGATCGGCAATACCGGCCAGCTCCCCAGCCGGACCACCGCGCGGGCCCCTGGGGGAAGTATGCGCGGCGTATTATCGGTAATGCCCCCGCCGGTGATATGAACTAATCCTTTAAGCAAGCGTTCGGCAAGCAGTGGCCGCAGGACATTCCAATAGCAACGGTGCGGGGCGAGCAGTTCGTCACCCAGGGTCCGGCCCAGTTCCGGTATTTGCCGGGTGAGCTTGATTCCTGCCTTTTCGAGCAGGACCTTGCGTGCCAGGGAATATCCGTTCGTGTGTAATCCCCAGGAGGGAAGCCCCACGATGGCGTCTCCCGGGCAGATGCGGCTTCCGTCGATGATCTCGCGCTGCCGGACCCAGCCGATGATGCAGGCTGCCAGATCGTATTCATTGGGCGGATAGAAGCCCGGCATCTCCGCGGTTTCGCCGCCAATCAATGCGCAGCCCACCGACCGGCAAGCCGAGGCCACGCCCCGCACAACGTCGGTGACCACTGCGGGGTGCATTTTTCCGGTCGCTAGGTAGTCGAGCAGGAACAAGGGCGCCGCGCCGTGAACGGAGATGTCGTTGACGCAGTGGTTGACCAGATCGGCGCCGACCGTGGTATGCCGGTTCAAGGCGAAGGCGATTTTGAGCTTGGTTCCCACGCCGTCGATGCTCGAGATCAGGACGGCGTCACGGGGAAGGCCCTGGATGGAGAAGAATCCGCCGAAGGCTCCGACTTCCTTCAATACGCGCGCGTTGAAAGTTTGGCGCGCCAGGAGTTTGATGGACGCTTTGGCTTCGGTGGCCGCGTCGATGTCAACACCAGCATCACGATAGAGCATAGGTCATTGGTGATTTGCGATTGGTGATTGGTGAATGCCGCACTCCAGCCACGATCCACGAATTCACCGCGCTAGAGAATAGCACATTTGTGATGGGCGATTGGTGATTTGTGATTGGATCTGTATTGGCTCCAGTTCGTTCTCATTCAATTCACTGGCAATCACAAATCGCAAATCACAAATCACAAATTCAGAAGGTTTTTCCCGTCCTCGACCAGCGAGTCTTGGCGAAGAAGTTCCAAAGGATGGAGGCGTCAAATTTGAGCCGGGAAGCCAGTTCCTCACTCGTCCAGTCGCGGCTGGGGGCGTCGTAAGACCAGTAGACAAAGAGTGGTTCGCCCACCACGTTTTCGAGCGGAACGAAGCCCCAGAAGCGGCTGTCCAGAGAATTGTCCCGGTTGTCGCCCATGCAGAAGAGGAATCCCTGGGGCACGTGCAGTCCGTCTTTCCGAATGAAGTTGGGCATTTCGCGCGCCCACGACGGGTCCAGCCCCCAGGCGGCAGGCAAGGTTTCCAGCACGTTGAGGGGCGGAGGGAAGTTGTCCCTTAAGGGTAAAGTTGAGGAGTATTGGAACTGGCAATAAGGCTCCGGGAGCGGCTGGCCGTTGACGAATACTCTACGGTCTTCGATCCTGATCACGTCGCCGCCCACACCGATCACGCGTTTCACAAACATCACCGAGGGATTTCTGGGATAGCGAAAAGCGACGATGTCCTGCCGGTGGACGCTGCGCAGGGGCGGAATGCGCAACGACGTGTAAGGAAACCGGGGCCCGTAGAGCAGCTTGTTCAGGAACACATGATCGCCGATCAAGATGGTTTGTTCCATCGACCCCGTGGGAATCACCGTTGCTTCTGCGATGAACGTCCGGATGCAGAACACACCCAGCAGAACCACCAACAAAGAACGAACGGTTTCCCAGGCACTTTCGCGTCGCCTGGGCCTGGCGTCCTGATTCCCGCCTTCCGCCTCCGGCGAAGCGGACACGGCAGGTTCCGAAACGTGCGGCCCTGCCACAGGCCCCTCCGCAGCTTGCTTCTCAAGCGGTTCCATATCTCTCAGTCCCGGTTTCGAATCGCAATCAGAGGCTCTTGAACGGTGGTGGGATAACTCCCTGTGTAGCACGCCAGGCAAAACCGTCCCTGCGTATCGCCAACCGCTCGGCGCAGACCCTCGAGCGACTGATAACCTAGGGAGTCAGCTCCCAGGTATTGCCGTATTTCCTCGACATTATGAGTAGATGCGATTAATTCCTTTTTCGTTGGCGTGTCAATGCCATAAAAGCACGGAGAGGTCGTGGGGGGGCAACTGATGCGCATATGTATTTCCTTCGCCCCGGCCTCCCTTACGATCTGAACGATCTTCCGGCTGGTGGTGCCGCGTACGATCGAGTCGTCGACCAGAACTACTCGCTTTCCCTCCAGCAGACTGCGCACGGGGTTTAGTTTCAACTTGACGCCGAAATCCCGGATCGCTTGACTGGGCTCGATAAACGTGCGGCCGACGTAATGGTTGCGGATCAAAGCGATCTTGAGCGGGATCCCGGATTCCTCGGCAAAGCCTGTGGCCGCCGGAACGCCTGAATCCGGAACCGGAACTACCAGGTCGGCCTCTGCCGGGTGCTCGCGGGCGAGAAACCGTCCGAGCATTTCGCGGCTGGCCTGTACCGAACGCCCGAAAACCATGCTGTCCGGGCGGGAGAAATAGACGTGTTCGAAGATGCATTGGGCGGACGAAGCAGGAGGCGCGAAATGCAAAGAGGTCACGCCGCGGCGGTCCAGGATGACCATCTCGCCCGGCTCGACATCGCGAATGAACTTGGCGTTAATCAGGTCGAAGGCGCAAGTCTCTGAGGCCAACACGTATGCATCGCCAAGCTGTCCCAGGCTCAGGGGGCGGAAACCACGCGGGTCGCGGATGCCGTAGACGCTGTCCTTGAAGAGCATCACCAGCGAGTACGCCCCCACGACTTTATCGAGCGCCTCCGCCACAGCCTCAGGAATGCCGGTCTGGCGGGAGCGGGCAAAGAAATGCAGGATTACTTCCGTGTCGCTGGTGGTTTGAAAGATGTCGCCCCGGTTTTCGAGGTCGCGCCGGATTGAGCTGGCGTTCACCAAATTCCCGTTATGAGCCAAGGCCACCTGGCCCTTATTGCAGCTCACCTTCAAGGGTTGAGCGTTCTTGAGGTCAGTGTCGCCTGCCGTCGAGTAGCGCGTGTGCCCTATAGCCAGATACCCCGGCAAACCTTTAATGACTTCGGAGGGAAAGATCTCGTCCACGTGTCCCATCCCTCTTTTGCAGGTCAACAACTCACCGTCAGAGACGGCGATGCCGGCGCTTTCCTGTCCCCGGTGTTGGAGCGCGTAGAGACCTAAATATGCCAGTTTCGCGGCTTCGGGGTCCCCATAAACTGCAAACACCCCACAATGGTCGTGAAACTTGTCATCGGGTAGAGAGAAAACTGGGAAGAAAGAAGACGCGAGCTGCAAAAATCCTCCTCCAAATCAGGAAGGATGGCCGTGCTGAAGCGGCCGCTAACTTCAGTTGAATCAGTGCGTTCGGTGCGAAACCCGTCCCCCACACTCATGCGGTTTTCAGCACGCCGGCCTGAATTACCAGATGTCACTACAGGCGCTTCGGAACCCACGCCGCCAACGCCGGCAGTGACGGCACGTCCTATTGTGCGCCTATTCCCGAAGCGGCGCAACAGGATTGTGCGGGAACGGCAAGCTCGCGAACGGCAAGCTCTACCGCAACACGGCTAAGTTGCGGTAGACTGTTAGGTTTCCGGAAGCAGGTGAATCGCTTTCTGCGGGATTTTATCCGCCAATTGACACCCCGCGAAAGTGAGCCTGTGCGGCAAGGCCGGAGGCAGTTTCCGACAATCTACGGAGGAACTATGGCCCATCCCTGGAAGACGAAGAAGTGGTTTGTGAGCCCCTGGTGCTATTTGCCCGAAGCCAGAAAGGGCTTCAAATTTGCCCCCAAGATCAAGATTCACGACGTGACCTTGCGCGATGGCGAACAGCAGACGGGCGTGGTATTTCGCCGCGAGGAGAAGGTAGAAATCGCCAAGCGGTTGGATGCGATGGGCGTGCACCGCATCGAGGCCGGAATGCCCGCGGTCTCGCCGCAGGATCAGGGGGCGGTGAGCGATATCGCCAACCTGGGTCTGAAAGCGGAGATCTTCACCTTTGCCCGCTGCATGGTCAGCGACGTGGCGGCCGCCAAGGCGTGTGGGTGCACGGGCGTGATTGTCGAGATTCCTTCCAGCGAACACATCATCAAGAACGCCTATGGATGGCCTCTGGAGCGCGCCGTGAAGTCATCCATCGAGGCTACGCTGGCCGCGAAGGAGGCCGGCCTTTACACCGTCTTCTTCACCATCGACTCGACGCGCACGGAAGTGGAGAAATTGCTGGACCTCGTTCAGCATGTGGCCGAAGAGGGCCATATGGACTCCTTCACCATCGCCGACAGTTTCGGCGGATGCACGCCGGAAGCCATCTTTGCGGTGGTCAAGAAGGCGATCAAACGGCTCAAGAAGCCGGTGGAGATTCACTGCCATCAAGACTTCGGATTGGGCGTGGCCAACACCATCTATGGCCTTGCGGCAGGCGCCTCCGTTGCGCACACCACGGTGACCGGCTTGGGCGAGCGGGCAGGCAACGTTCCTATGGAAGATGTGGTCCTTTCGCTGCTCTGCCAGTACGGGGTCAAGCTGGGGATCCGTACCGAGAAGATGTGCGAGGTCTCGCGGTTTGTTCTGGATCTTGCCAAGGTGAAGATTCCGGGCAACCGTCCCATCGTGGGCGACATGCTCTACCAGGTGGAGTCCGGGATCGTGGCGGGGTTTGTCCGCAAAGCGCGGGTGAAGAGCCCTTTGGAATATGTTCCGTTCGCTCCTGAGCTGGTGGGACAAGCGCCGGTCACCATCGTGCTCGGCAAGAACAGTGGGCTGCCGTCGATTCAGGAATGGTGCGAGAAGCTGGGTGTTGCCGCCAACGAAGAGGAGATGCTGGAAATGGTGCGCCTGGTGAAGGAGAAGTCGTTCGAGAAGAAGGACCTGCTCACGGAGGACGAATTCAAGACCATCGTGGGCCAAGTGCAAAACCGGGCCGTAGCCGCGAGTTGACGTCCTCTCTCGCCATCGATAACGAGCGTCTCTGTGGTCTCTGTGCCTCAAAGCTTCAACACAGAGGTCACGGAGCAACTCGGTGGCCTCTGTGTTAGATCTTTCTCTAATCACGGAGGACACAGAGGCGTCAACGACGGTGGTACCTGTCCTGGAGAATCGTAGATGATCCACAGCCTAGAGGAACTGATTGCGCGCGCTCGGCAGCTTGGCCCGGCGAGAATCGCGGTGATCGAAGGACACGATCCAGACGTGCTGGAAAGTCTGGCGCAAGCCGAGCCGCTGGGACTGGCGCTGCCCACGCTGATTGGCAAGCCCGCCAAGATTGAAGAGGCCGCTCGCAAAGTGGGCTACAGTTTGCGTCCCGAGTCGCTGATCGCGACCTCCGGGGAAGACGCCTCGATTCGCCAGGGCATCGACCTGATACGGGAAGGCCGGGCCGACCTGCTCATGAAGGGCAAAGTGACTACGGCCAACCTGATCCGGGGGGTTCTGGACAAAGAACGCGGCTTGCGCGCCGGAAGACAGTTGAGCCAGGTCATCGTTTTCCAGACGCCTCGAATTCCCCGCCTGATGGTCATGACCGACGGGGCGATCAACATTGCGCCCACCCTGGAGAACAAGGCGGAAATCTGCCGCAACGCCATCGAAGTGGCGCACGCGCTGGGCATCGCGGAGCCTAAGGTGGTACTGCTGGCGGCGCTGGAGTTCGTTAATCCGGCCATGCCGGCAACGGTGGATGCGGCGGCGCTGGTGCAGATGAACCGCCGAGGACAGATCACGGGCGCTTACCTGGAAGGCCCGCTGGCCCTGGACGTTCCCCTCAGCCGCTTTGCCGCGGACCGCAAAGGCATTGCCAGCCCGGTTGTCGAGGCTACTGACGTCTTGGTCGCTCCGGACATCGAAGCGGCGAATATCCTGTATCGGGCGATTACCTACTTTGCCGGAGGCCAGTCCGGCGGGATCATCGTGGGGGCGCGCGGGCCGCTGATCGTGCTTTCGCGGGCGGAACCGCCGGAGACCAAGATCCATTCCATGTCGTTGGCGCTCCTGCTGATGCACCATCAGCGCCAGACAGCGTAGCTTTGGAGTGCGGCGGCTTGCCGCCGCTTTTCCCCGCGAACTGCGCCGTGTAGAACTGACCTTCGGGTCGACATGCGAGGTGCTGGCCTGAACGTCGGCTACACAGACAGACGGCCGGCAAGCCGGCCTGAGGCAGAGCGGCAGCAAGCTGCCGCACTCCAAGGCGCTTTGCGCACAGAGAGGTTCTATCTTGCGGATTCTGGTTCCAAACCTTGGTTCCACGTCGCTGAAGTATCAGCTCATTGAAACCGAGGGCGAAAAGGTTCTGGCCCGCGGCAAGATCGAGCGCATCGGAAGCGCAGAGTCTCCGATCACAAGCTGGGATGAAGTTGGCGGAAGGGAAGTGAAAGAAGCGGCGCCGATCCCCGACCACCGGGCGGCGATCAAATTCCTGATTGACAAGCTTGCTCACCGAGACTCGTTTGCGGAGAGCAGGGACGCGATTGCTGCAGTAGGATTCAAAGCCGTGCACGGCGGCCCGCGCTACTGCGGAAGTTTCCTGGTCGATGACGAGTTGCTGGCTGCTATGCAGGAGTTCGTTCCCGTGGCGCCCGTTCACAACCCCATTTACATCCAAGCCATGCAGATCTTTCGCGAGGTTTTGCCCGGAGTACCGATGGTGGCGGTTTTCGAAACGGGTTTCCACGCCAGCCTGCCGGAGAGGGCTTACACTTATGGCGTCCCCTACGAGTGGCAGGAAAAGCACGGTGTGCGCCGCTACGGCTTTCATGGTTCCTCTCACAGATATGTGGCGCGCCGCGTTGCGGAGATGTTGGGCCGACCCGCGTCCGAGTTGCGGCTTGTCTCGTGCCACCTGGGCGGCAGTTCGTCGATTTGCGCAGTCGAGGAAGGGAAGTCCGTCGACACGAGTTTCGGTTTCTCCGCTCAGTCCGGAATCGAGCACGCCACACGTTGCGGCGATCTTGACCCTTTCATCATTCTGCACGTGATGGAGAAGGAGAAGTTGGCACCCACCGAGATCGCTGAACTCCTGTGCAAGAAAGGGGGGCTGCTGGGCATCTCGGGGCTGAGCAGCGACGTGAGGGATCTCGAGGAAGCGGCAGCGAGTGGCCACCGTCGGAGCGCCTTGGCGGTGGAGGTGCTCGTCTACCAGGTTAAGAAATACATTGGGGCTTTCGCCGCCGCCATGGGCGGGCTCAACGCGGTGGCCTTTGCAGGCGGCATCGGTGAGAACTCCTGGCGGGTGCGGCAGGAAGTTTGCCGGCGTATGGAATTCCTCGGAATCCACCTCGATGAGGAGGTTAACTGCCAGCCTGCGCGCGGCGATCGCATTATCTCGAGCCCAGCTTCCGGCGTGGCGGTGTTGGTGGTGTACACCAACGAGGAGATCGTGGTGGCGCGCGAAACGGAGCGCGTGGTGGCGGAGGGCAGTCGGCAGTAGGCAGTCGGCAGTAGGCAGTCGGCAGTAGGCAGTCGGCAGTAGGCAGTCGGCAGCTGGCAGTCGACTGTGGGCAAGAGGCAGTTGCCAGTCGGCGGAGCGCTTTATGACACGCGCATCTCTTGGATACGGCGATCACCGCCTGCCGACGACTTTCTGCCCTCTGCGTACGCTCAGCCTTCTGCCCGCCTCCCAGGAGATTCAGCCTACTGCCGACTGCCTACTGCCTACTGCCTACTGCGTTAAGGAGACTTAATGAAACTAGTGACCTTCACGAGCGGCGATGAAGACCGGTTGGGCGCTTTGCGGGACAATTCCGTGATCGATCTCGAGCTTGCCATCGGCTTGCTTCGAGGCAACATGCTCGGCATCGAGACGCGGCCTGAGCTGCAAGAGGCGGCCGACACGGTATTGGCCCCGGGAGCCGCGCCGCGCGACATGCTCGAGCTACTGGCGCGCGGGGAAGGGTGGCGCCAGGGGTTGGCGGTAATCCTGGGCGCCGCGGCGGCGTTTCCAGAACCTGCACGTTTGCCTCGAGGCCTCTTCACGCCGCTCGCAAACGTGCGCCTGCGCGCTCCCTTGCTGCGGCCCGGAAAGATCGTATGCGTGGGGCTCAATTACGAGTCCCACCGCGCCGAACAGGGAATCCAAACACCCGCGCGGCCGATCTTCTTCCTCAAGTCGAATAACACCATCTGCGGCCTCGGCGATCCCATCGTCCTTCCGCCCAACTCGCACCAGGTGGATTTTGAAGCGGAGTTCGCGGTCGTGATCGGGAAGCGAGGGAAGGCGATACCAGAAGACAAGGTCCTCGAGCACATCGCCGGCTACACCATTCTCAATGACGTGAGCGCGCGCGACCTTCAGATCGGCGACAAGCAGTGGTTCCGAGGGAAGAGTTGCGACACCTTCGCGCCCCTGGGCCCGTGCATCGTCACCAAGGATGGGATTCCCAACCCCCACGCACTGCGAATCTCGCTCACCCTCAACGCGCAGACGATGCAGGATTCCAATACCAACGACCTGATCTTCAAGATTCCGTTTCTGGTCAGCTACCTCTCCCAATCGCTCACCTGGGAACCCGGCGACCTGCTTTCCACCGGCACACCGGGCGGCGTCGGCCACCACCGTAAGCCTCCGGTTCACCTCCATCCGGGCGATACGGTCAGCATCACCGTCGAGAGCATCGGAACGCTCACGAACCCGGTTGTGGGGAGTGAGTAGCTGTCAGCCGTCAGGTATCCGCTCTCAGCTAGACGACAGCTGGTTGGCGCAGACCCCGACTTGTGGGGTCTGCGATGTCCCGAAGGGACAGGTCAGGACAAGTGGACACTTTGTCCGAACTGCGCCTCCGGCGCATCGCAGACATTCCAAAGCAATGTCTGCGCCAGCCCACGATCCTTTGTTTTCATAGACATTCTCGCTTTGTTCCCGGAACTCATGTAGCGCCGACCTTTAGGTCGGCATTAGACAGCCATCCCAGCCTGCTGACCTGAACGTCAGCGCTACGCCGCGATGGTGCGTGTACGGCATCATGTTCCCGGCCGGCTGTCGAAGCCGGCACAACCCCACCATGATACTCTAGCCTATAAGTCTGTATTTGTCAAGAGACAAGAAGTCTGGTCGCGATTCGGTCAAAAGGGACATGTCGGACGGGAGAATATGACGCCTTGCATCGGCTTTGAGGAATGGCTATATTGTGGCAAGTCATATTCCTTGCAGTGCGGAGGTGGTTATGTTCTCCGTCCTCATTCCTCACCCGCAGAGCGCGACCAGGCGGCTCGTGATCTACGCCGGTTGTCTGTCGAGCATTCTTCTTGCAGCCTTCTTGATAAGCATTCATGGCAGGTTGGAACCCTCAAAAGGTATGCTGACGGAGCGCGGAACGCCGGCCTTGGCCTCGCAAATCCGGCCGCGGCTGATTGCGAACTACGGCAAGCTTCCTCTGAGCTTCGAGTTAAACCAGGGGCAGGCCGAGGCGGGGGTGAAGTTTCTCTCTCGCGGACGCGGCTTGACTCTGTTCCTGACCAGCCGTGAGGCGGTGTTGGAAGTGCAGGAGTCAGGAGTCAGGAGCCAGGAGTCAGGAGCCAGGAGTCAGGATTCGCGATTCAGGATTCAGGGCGTAATCCAAAATCCAAAATCCAAAATCGAAAATCAGGTTCTGCGCTTTCGGCTGGAGGGGGTGAAGCCGGACGCGGAAGTGATCGGGCGCGACGAGCTTCCGGGCAAGGTGAATTACTTCATCGGCAACGATCCGAAGAAGTGGCGGACGAACGTGCCGACCTATGCGAAGGTGCGCTATCACAATGTTTACCCCGGCGTGGACCTGGAATACTACGGCAACCAGGGCGGGGAACTCGAGTACGATTTCATCGTTGCGCCGGGCGCCGATCCGAGCGCCATCGTGCTGGACGTAGGGGCGGGCCTCGTGCCCGCCCGTGGGCGACCACAAGGGTCGCCCCTACGGATCGACCGTGATGGCGACCTTGTGATCCCAGCCAACGGTAGCGAGATCCGATTCCACAAGCCATCGGTCTACCAGCTCGATACCGGCTTGTCACTTGGCACTCGTCACTCGTCACTGGTCCAGGGTCGCTTCGTTTTGGACGCCAAGAACCGCGTTCACTTCGCGCTCGGCCAGTATGACCACGCCAGAACGCTCGTCATCGACCCGTCACTCATTTATTCCACATACTTGGGCGGCAGCGTTGAAGATTTGGCGAACGGCGTCGCCGCCGATTCCTCAGGCAACGCCTATGTTACAGGCACAACCTATTCGGATGACTTTCCCACTCTGAACCCGTTCCAGGCGACCAACAAATCCCAAAGCGGCACAGTTTTTGTGACGGAATTCAACGCAACCGGCACTGCCCTTGTCTACTCCACTTATCTGGGCGGCAGCGGGAGCGATTCGGGCGATGCTATTGCCATCGACTCATCAGGAAACGCGTACATCACCGGTCAGGCCTGTTCGAGCGATTTTCCCACTGCCTTGCCGCTGCAAGCGGCCCTCAAGGGTGCTTGCGACGGGTTTGTGGCAAAGCTGAATGCTGCCGGTGCGAGCCTTCTCTATTCCACATTCCTCGGGGGAAGCGGCGTTGGAATCGCCGCTCCGGCGGACAACGATGCGTGCCTGGGTATCGCGGTTGATTCCCTTGGCAACGCCTACGTGACTGGCGGGACGGTGTCTTCCGACTTTCCCACCGTCAACGCATTCCAGACGAGTCTAAACGGTCCGTCGGATGCGTTCGTGAGCAAGCTGAATCCGACCGGCTCCGCACTGGTCTATTCTACCTATCTGGGCGGCAGCGGTTATGATTACGGCAAGGATATCGCCGTCGATTCTTCAGGCGATGCCTACGTCGTCGGCTCCACGGATTCGGAAGCAAGCTTTCCCCTCGTGAATCCGTTACAGTCGACTTGGAATCCATTTGGCTCGACGTTTGTGGCCAAATTGAATTCCGCGGGCTCGGCTTTGGTCTATTCCACCTTCTTAGATGGCACCCAAACGACAGGACCGGATGGAGTTGAGGGGATCGCCGTCGATTCCTCCGGTAACGCCTACATAACCGGGTATACGTGTTCAGGGGATTTCCCTACAGTCAATCCAATTCAGGCAACCAACCAATCAAAACATGGTGGCGCCTCAAATGCCTACATCGCCAAACTCAACGCTGCGGGCACGGCCCTTGTCTATTCCACTTACCTTGGCGGCAGCGGGGTATTTTTCGGCGAGATTTGCCCGGGCGGGGGTGATGTTGCGTATGCCATCGCCGTCGACCCCACCGGAGTTGCCTGCGTGGCGGGGGCGACTGCGTCCAGTGACTTCCCCACGCTCAACGCTATACAGGCGACCAATAATAACAACACGGCCTACGGACCACCACCCTACAACGCTTTTGTGACCTGCTTGAACTCAGCCGGGTCCGCCTTGGCCTATTCCACCTATCTCGGCGGGAGCGATGGAGCCGTCGCCACAGGTATCGCTGTTGATTCTTCTGACAAAGCGTACGTGGTCGGCTACAATTACGCGCCTGATTTTCCTACCGTCAACCCGTTGCAGGCCGCCGACCAAGTCCCAACTGGCAATGCCACTGGGTTTGTGGCCGCGATTTCGCCTCCCCCTTCGGTAACCTTCGTCCCGCCTAGTCTCAATTTCGGGGGCGTAGTCGTCGGCACGACGAGCCCACAACAGAGTGTAGTGCTGACGCCCCTCAGCAATTCCCCAGTGAGCCTCAACAGCATCACCGCTGGCGGCGACTTTGCACTTGTGACCACTGCCACTTCCTGCCCTTACGGGGGCGGTGTGGTGGCCGCCGCAAGCACCTGCACGATCGATGTCACCTTCGCGCCGTCGGCAATTGGTGCCAGTACAGGTACCCTGAGCGTCGCCTACACGGGCTCGGATAGTCCTCAACTCATCGCATTAAGTGGTACGGGAGGCGTGCCCGCTGCCAATATCTCTCCCCAGAAGTTAAACTTCCAGTACGACTACAAGGTTGGGATTGGGCCTCCCGTGCCGGTCGTCCTGACGAATACGGCTTCGGAGTCCTTGGCGGTCGCCAGCGTGACGGTCCCTGACGGCTATACGCAAAGTAATAATTGCGTGCCGTCCGTGGGTCCCAAGGGTAGTTGTACGATTAACGTCAGGTTCCAACCCAGCGCAGGCGGGCCTTACGACGGCATGCTCACGGTGACCGATGACGCCATCAACAGCCCCCAAACGGTGCAACTGAATGGCGTGAGCTTTGCTGGGCCGGCTAGCTTTTCGCCCGGCAGCCTCACCTTTGGTAGTGTGCCCGTCGGTTCTGAGGACAACCCTCAAAGCATCACCCTAGTCAATCCCAGCAACGGTGTCGAGGGAGAGGCGCCCGTCATTGGAGTCAGCGGGGATTTCTTCATTTTGGAAGACTGTGAGTCGGAGATGTATATCAGCACTGGAGCGTCCTGCGACATTTCCGTATGGTTCAAGCCCACCGCGCCTGGGACCCGCACCGGCACGCTGACCGCTACATACACCCTGCCTGCGCCGACTATGGTTACGGCGACGCTGACGGGGATGGGCGAATGGCCCGGCGTGGGCCTTTCGGCAACAAGCCTGAACTTCGCCGCGCAAACAGTTTCAACCAAGAGCGCTCCGCAGGTGATCACGCTTACTAACACGGGCAATGCGGCGCTGAGTCCCCTCAAGATTACACGGTCGGGACCCTTTGCCGAGACCAACAATTGCGGTGGTTTCGTCGCAGTGGGCGCGAGTTGCGCCATCAGCGTCACATTCTCTCCTATTGACGCCGGGAGTGGAAGCGGCACGCTGACACTGACAGACAACGCCGGCACGCAGACAGTTCCGCTTTCGGGCACGGGAATGGACTTCGCGGTATCGAGTACCACCACGAGCCAGACGGTGAGCGCGGGGCAGACGGCAAATTACAATCTCGCGGTCGGCTCCGAAGACGGGTTCGCCCAGACGGTGAACCTGACGTGCACCGGAGCACCCGCGCTCTCTACGTGCACGCTGACACCCGACAAGGTGAACCCAAGCGGCGCGACAGCGGCGACCGTGGCGGTGGCAGTCTCGACCACAGCGCCATCCACGGCGTGGCTCGCGCCACCTGCGGGAAGATCCCTGCCGCCCAGCTTTAGCGGCTTTGGAAGAGTGTTCTGGCTGTATGGTTTATTGGGTTTGGCAAGTTTGGCGGTGTTGGCAACAGCGCGGAAACGCCGGGCAGCCTATTTGCTGGGCGCCTGCTTGCTTCTGGCGATGCTATGGACCGCCTGCGGCGGTGGGTCGAGCACTCCTGCTCCCAAGACCATCCCCGGTACGCCTGCGGGGACTTACACCGTGGTAGTCACGGGAACCGCCGCCTCGACTTCCACCCTCACCCACCCGATCAATCTCACCCTGACGGTGAATTGAGGTCGGCGTGGTCCCCCTCCTTGGCTGCCTTATCTCCCCTCCAAAGCCAAGGAGGGGCGGAGGGTGGATAAGTTGTGTGATGAGTTTGTGCCCGCGTGGGACGTGATCTTCGAGAGAGCCGGCTCCCTGCTTAACGGGGTTAGGGGGTGGCTGATGGAGGACGCACTCGAACCGGCCACCCCCTGTCTCCCGCTCCGCCGAGGAGAGGCAGTTCAAGCTCACCTTGCTAACTGGCTCACCGTGTCGGCGGCCGCTACAAGCGGAAATGAAACGTGAACTGTTTCCTCGTCCGAGTCTACGTCGACAAAAACAGACCCATGGAACTTGAAGATTCTCACATGCTCGCGACGGCTATCCACCTCAACTAGCGGGCCGTCGGCGCAGCGCGCGAGTTCTTCGCTGGCCGCTTTAATGGTCGGAAGCCAAGGCCTGATTTTGTCGCGAGCGTCGTGGAGTTTGCTCCTGGGGATCATAAATGCAGCCACCGGGGCAACGGCGGCCGGCAAAATCAAATGGATGTGGTTGCCACCTTGGCTCTTTTCCCGCACATCGACCCTTACCGCCCCCTCGTTACAGACAACCACAGCGCCTGCCGTGAAGACCCCGAGCGTCCCTGCGAGAACTGCCATGCCTGCCGTCATAACCCACCGCCTTTTGGTGACTTACTTGGAGTGCGGCAGCGAAGCTGCCGCCTTCGAATTTCGGCTCGAAAGCGGTAGCTCGCGCTAATGCAATCCAAGGCGGCAGCTTCGCTGCCGCACTCCAAACTATCAGTCCGCGGTATTGTTCGAATCCACCCAGATGCGAACGTCGTCGCTGCCGTCCTTCACGGTGACCAACTCCAGATTCTGGTATTCGTCGAGAGCACGCACTGCCGCCAGCACATTCAGTTCGTCGTTGGGGCCAGAGAGCAAGGCGTTGGCGACCTTGAAGGGAACCTTGATGTCTACCGTGTTCGTCGTTTTCGAAGCCTGGTCCTTCTTCGCGCCGCGCTTGCAGTTCTCGTGAACTTTGATGAGCAGGAACTCCCCGGCTTTTGCAACCTCCACGTTCTGATCCTTCGACTCGACGGTGACGTACTGGTTGTCCT
>Ga0326727_10007387_pt1 | contig 29116 bp, 25 predicted proteins | sample MB2enrmetagenome_FD_207643 | JGI IMG/M metagenome (GOLD analysis project Ga0326727, IMG submission 207643) | Lab enriched peat soil microbial communities from McLean, Ithaca, NY, United States - MB29MY | ecosystem: Environmental > Terrestrial > Soil > Wetlands > Peat | place: USA: New York... | reverse complement strand
GTCAGAGAATTATAGTGCTCCCCCAGGTTATAATGGAAGGCGGCGGGACCGAAGTTCAGCCTCAGAACATCCCCCTCCGTGAACACCCCCGCCTGGACCAGGGCACTTTGAAATAACAGGGAAAAAACTAATATTCCCCGTAACAGAAGTTTTTGCAAGCTCCCCCCTCTGCACCGACTTGCGGTGTCCCTGGTCTTATATAAGTATTTTCTGGACTGCTTTAAAGCGATAACGGCTGCCAGACAATTTTTTTTAGACGGTAATCTTTTAATATCCATATTTCCCCTTGGGGCTCTTTACGTATCACTTTTCGAGGGGCCGTACCTTTGTCTTAGTCAATTTGCATACTATTTTTAAGATGATCCTTCGGCAGCGCAAAGGCATAAAAATATTTCCCGGCTGATGTCCCATGCTCATCCGTAATATCCAGTTCTTTTATACTGCCGAGCCTCCATCCCCAAGAACTTATATGATTGCGATCAAATTCCGGCAGTTCGCGGCTGACAAGAATTAACACCTGGTCTTTTTTATTGGCCTGCTCGTTAATTTTTGGCGTCCAGTATTGGAACATGAGGCTGTCTTCGCCGAAGATATGACGTCCCGTTGTGTAATATAATCCCTCACCTTTTGGTCTGATCCTGTTTCTGTAAAAAGCAAGTTCGCTTGCTATTTTGTTTTTATCCATACCGATGACATACGGTTCAACACCCGTTATGTTTTCGACTTTATCTTCTATGCTTTCAATTTGTGAGGCAAGGTTTTTCCAGCCGACTATGTAATCAAAATTGATCGGTTGAAATCTGGACAAATAGGGTGTCCCTGCCGCAAGATAGGGCAGGAAAAACGAATAGAGCAAGATCAAACAAATGAATGTCGGGGGCCATGACATGGACATTGCCTTATCCAGACGACTGCGAAACGGGCCGGGTGCAATCATGTCCCGGGATATCTGGGGAATCACTGCCAGCCACAGCGGACCCGTCCAGTTGAGCTTTGTTTCACGGCCTAGACTGAATAGCAAGAAAACCAGTAGGGGGAAGATGGTGAAGGTTGCAATGAAGAGTTGTTTGCGTCTGTCCCAATCGTTACCGCTTTCGCTTGCTATTGCCTTCCTTGTGATGCCGGATAATGCCGCTAAGGCCCCAACCGGCGTCAATAGGACGAGAATGCTTCCTATCAAATGGGGTAAATTGAAGGTGGAGCTCTCCATGAACCTCCTGCTGCCCTGGAAAACAAAGGAAGTCCAATGATGTTCATAATTCCATATCAAATCGGGCAGAAATAACAAGACTATGACAACCAAAGCGACATAGGGTGCCGGACGTGCCAGCCAAGACCTTGATTGTCGATCGAGCAGCATGAAAAGCAGGGCGGCAGGTATCAATAGAACTATGGTGTATTTGGAAAGCAAGCCCAGCCCTATACAGACTCCCACTCCGGTCCAGCCATGACCTTTTCGATCCAGCAGAGCCCGCTCCAAAAAATATAGGGCCCCCGCCCAGCAGGCAGTCAAAGGGGCATCTGGAGTCATCAAAAAACCGGTTACAAAAAAGAAAGGGAACGTCGAAAGCAGTGCCATGGCTGCGTATGCAGCAGGCTTATTGAAAAGATTTTTTGCCGAATAAAAGCAAAAGGCCGCCGTGACCATCCATAATGCGTACGCTCCTAAACGGACCGCAAATTCTGTGTCGCCGAGCGTGGTAGTGAAGAGCCATATGATCCACCCTACCATGGGTGGATGATCTAGATAACCAAGAGCCAAATGCTTTGAATAGAGCCAATAATAGGCTTCCTCTGGGAACAATTCAACAGAGCCGATGTAGCGAAGACGCAAGATCAACATGCCCACGGTAAGACACAAAGCCGCAAGCTGCCACGATTTTACGTGATTTTTCCCCGTTAATTTCCTGAAGTAGCGAACCAAAGAACCTCCGACGCTATTGAGAAATGTCATGCTGCAAATCGTTTTCGCCAAGTTGCATAAAAAAACCGAAAGAATGTTTGGGTGTGTGTGTAAATCTTAATGCTCTCTTTATCCGTAAGCATTTTTTTCATGATCTTCAACATCAGGGTATTTCGACCCTCACGGAAAAGGAACGCGCTCCATGGATGCGATTCCCTGCACTGCGCAGTATTTCCATGCTCTATGATCCATCATTATTCAAAAACCAGAAATTTCTAACGTGATGCTTGGTATGATGTGGTAAGCCTAACCCCCATTTCGTAAGCTTTTGCACAATCCAGCGGGAATATTTCCGCGCGCCTCTCGGCTTTTTGCTCCGGATCCCAGCGGGGTGCAAACACAGTGGCATAATCCTCGAATTGATAGGTATCGAAACTGCAGAAGGTTTCCGTTTCCCCGAATATTAGTTTTAGAAGCATTTCATTGATCGCGATGTGCTTGTCGAAGCCGCGTTCCTTTGCCATTTGCTCAGTGGCACCCAAGGTATATATAAATCCAGTTCGGATCTTCCCCGGGAAGATGGATCCTGGGGGATCGGTATAGGTCATATACGGGAAGAGTAACCGCTCCATGAAGGATCTCATCGCCCCAGTGACGGTGCCGAAATAGATCGGGGACCCCAGAATCAACACATCCGTTTTCTCGATTCCTTGCAGGACGGGCGTCAGGCCATCTTTGACAATACACCGACCATAACTCGGGCCGTCTATTGTCTTACAGGAAAAACAGCTGATGCATCCCTTAAATTCGATATCATAGATGTGTAGAAGCTCTGTCTCTGCTCCTTGCGTCATGGCACCTTCAAGAGATTTTCGAAGCAAGGTAGCCGTGTTCCACTTCTTTCTCGGGCTCCCATTGATTGCAGTAACTTTCATGGTAGACGCCTCCCCCTTTGCACATCGTTTGGTGAAAAATGGTCCAGGGTAAAGTTTCCTTGAAATCCCTCGGCGGGCTTTAAAGACCCAGTGTGTCGCTTATGCCCTGCATGGCAGCCAGAGAGATCGCTACAAACTCATCAAGTGATAGTCCCAGCTTTTCGCACTCAAGAATTGTTTCCCTTCTTACCGAGGCGGCAAACGCCTTCTCTTTCATCCTTTTTACCACTGACTTGGCTTTTACACTGGCAATTTTCCGGTCCGGATATACAAGAGCTGTTGCCGTAATGAGTCCTGTTATGGTTTCGCCTGCAGCAAGAGCGTGATGCAGCAAGCTCTGGCGTGGCTCGTTAGACGCCTCCTCGTTGTGACGGCGAATGGCATCGATTATTTCGGTATCCACGTTATGTGCCTGCAGGATGCTCTCCGCCTTAGCTCCGTGACACTTAAGATCCCCCCCGACGACCTCGATGTCGATATCGTGAAGAAGACCGGCCAACCCCCACTTGTTTTCATCCCCTCCCAGGCGCCGGGCCAGAGACCTTAAAACAACCTCGGATGCATAAGCATGCTGCAACATCTTTTCGTTTTGAACATATTGCTTCAAGAGATCTAGAGCGTCATCCCTCGTCATCGCATGTCTTCCCCTGTTTGGCGCTTTCTTTCAGCCTCCACTTCCCTTTTTGCGCACAGGACGCATGGGCTCTTCCTTCATTTGCCAGTATGGCAACAAATATAATTCATGTAAGCATACTTCATATCATGTTCTTTTAAGAAGTGTCCATGAGATTGAGCGACTGGAGGCATCGGCTCTCACGATACTGGTTTTTTGCAGTCCCATTTGAGCATGCGAGGAGGTGCTTCGCGATGATTTACTTGATCTTCCCAGCGTGGCACCTTACCACCTTCATGTCAGGCATCATCCTGTTTTTGAGGCGGGAAAAGGATGGCAGGACCTTTTTAAAAACCCAGGCAGGAGCCTTTGCACTGGTCTCCTCAAAGATGTTTGATCCATGTACATTGAGCCGCACTACCCCGGCGCTGGAAGGTCGAAAATCTTAATGAAATTAGACCGTTAAAAAATAGGAGCGTGCTAGCTGGATCCGGAGAGATATCGGACTATCCTCATCTGTTGGACCAAACTTCCCCAGTCTTTGAGGAATAATTCCTCATTACAAGTAGATGTTACTAATTTTCGTGTAGTCCCTTAAAAAATTAATTGTGTTTTTATTTCGATAGGTTGTCAAAAAAGCAAAATGCGAGTCGTGATCTTTGGTATGATCTTTGCGATCAATAATAGTGAATTACCCCGCCCATAGGGCGGGGCATCTCAAAAAACTTGATGAGGGGGATTGCATCCCCCCTGCCCCCGCTCCGCATTTATCCCCGTCCATAGGACGGGGTATTCTGCGGACTGAGGATTTCATAAGGTAATAAAGATACGAGAAAAGCGGATAGACATAACTTATGCCATCAAGCACCCAAAAAAAGAAGCATGTCAGCTTAACAATCGATAATCTTTAAAGCCTGTCGATCGCACTGCTATCGATGATAAACAAAGGAGGCAAAAAATGAAAAAGTTACTTTTGGGATCCATTTTTTTGCTGCTGGCCATCATAGTTCCTGTTCCAACCATGGCGGAGGTAGATATCAGTATAGGTATTTCTTTGCCACCACCCATTGTATTTGAGGCACCTCCAGCGGTGGTAGTTTTGCCTGATGCGAACGATGTGTACATTGCTCCCGATATAGTCGGCGTTGATCTGTTTTTCTGGAATGGTTGGTGGTGGCGCCTATGGGAAGGCCGCTGGTATCGGGCACATTATTATAACCGCGGGTGGGCTTACTATGACCGTGTTCCAAGTTTTTATTTTGATGTGGATCCCGGCTGGAGACGATACTATAGAGAACATAGCTGGCACGGACATCCGTGGAACTATGAACGCATACCCCATCAGCAACTTCAACGGAACTGGAAGAGTTGGCGAAGTAATCGATATTGGGAAAGGCAAAAAACTTGGGGCATCAAGAACTACCAACCCCAGCCGCAACAGCAGAGGCAGGAATTGAGACGTCAAAGGCAAGAGCAATATCAACAGAGACCAAAGGTCCAGCGACACCAGCAACAAAGACAACAGCATCAATATCCACCACAGGCCCAGCAGCATCAGAGACAGCAACAGCCCCAACAGCAGCATGCTCAGCCTCAGGTTCAGCAACACCATGGGGAATCAGGACAGCAACATGCTCATGAAAAACCCGAAGGAAGGGACAGGGCGCATAGAGAATAAAAGGTGAGTTTAAGAACTTTATCGGCTATTTGGCTGAGTTCTGGCGGTTGGTTGGAGAAGAGAGCATTGGAGCAATGAAAAACGTTAGATCCTAAAAAAACGATAGAAGAGGTAGTCCAAAATGAAGCGCTTTATGTTACTTGCGACCGGTTTGATCTTCTTGTTCACAACATCGGCCGTTGCACAGGTTGCGACAACGCCTTCCGAGGAAATGAAGGCGGCTGTGAAACAGGAGGGAGCGGATCTAAAGTCGGCTGCAGAGCAGAAGGCTGCGGAGAAGAAAGCTGCCGCCGAGAAGAAGGCGGCCGCGGAAAAGAAGGCTGCTGATGTGAAGGCGGCTGCCGAGAAGAAGGAAGCACAGGAAAAGGCTTTAGAGCAAAAAGCTGCCCAGAAGAAAGCTGCAGCAAAGGAAAAGACTAAAGAAGTGAAAGATATTCAGGATGTGAAGTAAGTTGCTTTCTTGCATTTTTTGGCATGCAAGACACAGTTCACCATCCCATCGACAGGTAGAGCCGGGAATAGCTCTGCCTGTTTTCTGCCCTTCGATTGCAGGATGCTGCTTGTCCGTTTTTGCAACCGCCAAAAGAACAGACCCGCCGTGAATGCCATTCCAAATTTTGCTTGGCAAGGGATGATCAGTCAAAAACCGCCATCTGAGCATAAACCAGGCAATGGTTCGCAATAAATGCTGGAGAGAGGCTGGACAATAAGTGCATCAGACCAGCGAAGCATTGCGTTCAGCAAGGAGCGTACGAAGGGCTGAACGATGACAGGTCTGTTCGTCTTTGCAATAGCATCCAACTGAAAAGTTCGTGTAGTGCGATAAAGCTGCGAGCAGATCGAGCACATGACTGTTATCGGGGCGGCGCATCTCCTGACGATAGCTCTTTGCAAAAGACTGCCGGTCCTTCTCGCCTCTAGCTGCACGGCCTTGCTTCAAGAGTTCCTCACTGGGCGCCAAGATAGGCAGCCATACATCATAGAAGTCGCGCGATGCAAATTCGTGCTTTGGCACACCTCTCGGCGGACGCCTGACCGTCCCTATTCGCAGGCCTTCCTCTTTTATTCGGGGACTCCCAAGTTGCACTATCCGGATTGCCATAGTTCTCCCTTTTTCTCCTCTTCAATCTTTTCATATCAATTCATGGTCGAAAAAACAATCATTGACATTAATTTGATATCAAACTAATATTGACCCATGAATAAGGATCACATCATCTTTCTGATTGGGCGCATTCATTATAAAGCGAACAAATTTCTCAGCCAGGAACTCAAGAACCATCAGATCGACGGTCTGTCGCCATCCCATGGTGAAATTCTTGGATCACTGATGTACCGCGGCCCTCTGTCCATGACCGGAATTGCGAAGATCATGGACAAGGACAAGTCAACCATAACGGCACTGGTACGTAAACTCGTCAAAATGGGTTATGTGGAGCAAATAAAGCATCACGGCGACAACCGGGTTACCCTGATTGCCCTGACCCCGAAGGGAGCGGCATTCAAGCCGGCCTTCAAGCTGATTGCCCAGAAATTGCGAAACCAATCCTATAAAGGTATCTCAGACGGTGAGAGAGAACTACTGGTCGACCTGTTGGCGGAAATTGACGCAAACCTGTAAGTTTTTGAGTATATAGTTTGATATAAAACAAAAGAGGTTATAGAATCCGATGCCTGGGAGGCGGTCATGCAGCTGAAAAACATCATTTATGGAAAAAAGGATCATGTTGCCATGATCAGGTTAAACCGTCCGGAAGCTTACAATGCATTTAACTTCGATCTTTTTGGTGATCTGAACGGGGCCATGGAAGACTGCACGGATGACAACGACGTCAGGGCAGTGGTGATCACGGGGCAAGGCAAGGCATTCTCAGCCGGGGGTGATGTGGTCATGTTCAATAGTTCACCTGACCCAGGTGAGACGCTCAGACAACTGACTAAACTTCTGAATTACACAATCACATCGATCCGCGAGATGCCCAAACCAGCCATTGCCATGATCAACGGAACAGCCGCGGGTGTCGGAATGAGTGTTGCCGCCGCCTGTGACATGAGAATTTGTGCTGAGTCTGCAAAATTCAGGCAGGCGTATACATCCATCGGCCTGATTCCCGACGGGGCATGGACCCTCCTTGTCCCCTTGCTGGTAGGGTTTGGCAAGGCTCAGGAACTTGTCTATCTGGATCCCATATTCTCGGCGGCGAAGGCCTTGGAGATGGGATTCGTGAATCGGGTGGTTGCGGATTCCGACCTTGAGAATACGACGGTGGATATGGCCTTAAAGCTTACCAGGGGACCCATGCGCTCCTATGCCATGGCTAAGGAGAATTTTAACCAGGCCATGCTCGGATTGTTGGAGCGACAGTTGGAAGTGGAGCGATGCGGGCTGATCCGGGCCGGTAGGACAGCAGATGCCAGGGAGGGCATTGCGGCTTTCTTGGAAAAGAGGGAACCCGTTTTTAGAGGCTTATAAATTTTAGAAAGGGAGAAAATATGAATAAGAAGGAGCGATTGTTTAAACTGGCAGAGGGTTTTATCGGGGCATGGAATACTCAGGATGTCGAAGGGGTTGTCGCAGTATATACTCCAGATGTGCAATATCGCGATCCGAATACCCATGGATTTGTAGGGGGTTCCAACGCCATGCGCAAATATCTGGCAAAACTCTTTACGGGCTGGGATATGCACTGGACCATCAGGGAATTGTATCCATTGGATGACATTGACGGAGCGGTCGTCCTGTGGCACGCAAAGCTGAAGCGATCTGGAAAAGACAAGTCCGTTGAAGTGGACGGTATGGACCTCGTCCTCGTCAAGGACAATCTGATTAAGCGCAACGATGTCTATTTTGACCGGGCTTTCTTGGCGCCATTGTTCGAGCAATGAGAACTTCGTGATGAGAAGAAATGGGGGGGATATCCATGGACAAACTCAGTCAGAAAGATTTGGTAGGCCTTCTAAATCGGTGTTGGATGACTCATGACGGGATGTGGTTCTACCATTGTCTATCGGAGCTTGGGATTGCCAAGGCCAACCAACTGAATAAAGCGGCCATAAAATCCCTGGCCCCTGTCGAGATTGGCCGGATTAAGAGAGCCTTGGGATTAGAGAAAATAGAGACCTTTGAGCAATTCAAATCCTTCTGTCAGGATGCTTTTAACCTTTTTATTCCGGATTTTATGGGTGCGTGTATGAGCTTCCCGGAAAAGAATATTCTACAGTGGGAGTTCATTCCTCAAAGATGTTTTGCTTACAGGGGAATGCAGACTCTTGGCGTGATAGATGACTATGAGTGTGGTGTCATCTACCGCGTCGCTTGTTGGCTCGATAGCCTGGGAATGGAGTATATTATCGATCCCCCCATCGAAAAATGTATGATGCACGTCAAGGGACATTGTGCCGGCAGCTTTCGATTGAACTTTGGGTAAGATGCGCAAACCGACCGATTGTCATGCGGCACCGTGATATGATGCGATGAGGAGATTGCCTGTCCCATTCCCCATCTTGACGTTATGCTTTTGACCGACCTTGGAGAGCGTTTTGCCCGTGGTCCTGAGGAGGTTTAACGGACCTACCCCCTGCTTAAAATGGTTTTTGCCAATCCCCGGTGCCTTCAAGCCTTGGCAAAGGGGGCACAGCTTGGAGAAGGTTCGCTGATGCTTTGTCATCTTTCGCCGTGTCACTCATAAATTATTTGCTCTTTTTCATAGCGGCAAGACTCGCCTGTAGGGCATCGATGCGTTTATGGTTATCCTCCGATCCAATGTAAGACCTGAAGAGCCATTCCTGCACCCTCATGGCATCATCTAGGCCGTAGCTTAAAACATTGTGGGCCAGTTGCTTCGTTTCCTTCAGGCAAGCTCTGTCACAGGCAGCCATTTCGCGAGCAATGGCTCCGACCTCTGGCAACAGTTTCCCCTCCGGAAAGACCTTCGTGACATAGCCCATGCGCATTGCTTCATGAGCATCATATATCCGTCCGGTGAGTGCGACCTCGAGGGCATTGCCGAGTCCGATGATCCTCCACAAGGGATCGATGATCGGGGTCAAAGACAGAATGATTTCCCTTTGCCCAAACTTTGCCCTTTCCGACGCATAGCGGATATCGCACATCATGGTGAGATCGAACCCCCCGGCAACAGCGGGCCCACCCACTGCGCAAAGTACCGGCTGTTCGCAAAACATAATCGCGCGGTAGGCTCTGTGAAAAAGAGCAGTGTAAGCTTCATTGGTGACCTTTTCCAACGCCCTGATGACATTCAGGTCGAAGCCGGCAGAGAAATATCTTTCCCCGCCGGTAAAAACGATGACGTGCACGTCTTCTCTTCGAGAGAGTTCCGTGAAAAGAAGGGTGACTTCCACAAGGACCTCGGGTGAAAGGGCATTGCCCTTATCGGGACGGTTGATGGTGACTGTGGCAACACTGGCATCCACTGAAAGTAACAGATATTTTGTTTCCATGATCTCTATTTCCCCCTAAGGATTTTCAATTTGCTAGGATGAACTTTTTATCGAATGGAAATCTGACATATTTTGCGTAACCAAAGCCATGTCCCCAAATTATCTTCCAACGAGGTCAATTCTTTTGACTGGCTCCGGATACTTTGTTACGCATCCTTTTCGAGATCTGCTATTTTCAAATACGGTTGGAGGACTTGTACAAATAAACATTGCACTGACAGACGGCCCAGGAACGCATTGCCGACATCCGATACAGCGGGACAATTGATCGGATTGTGGAAATCCAAGACAGGCTAAAGGCAATGTCATTGGATGATGAAAGTCACGGCGCGGGAGCATCCCCGCGTCAAAACCTGTATTCTCCCTTGTCAATCTTATCCTTCAACTCCGGTGTTAGGGGTTCATATTTTGATTCATTGGGGAGCAGGACGAAAATGGGATCGCTGATGTGCCCAATGTCGTATCCCTCCTTCTTCAATCGATCCTTTTTGATTTTCATGGTCGGGGTTTGATCCAGTTCTGTGACCATTCTGAGGAACTTCGGGATGGCAAAATCCGCGAGTTCCCTCTTCAGGTGTCCAGCAAGGGACGCAAAATCAAAATGCTCAAGGGGGGTATTCAGCAGCACGATAGCCGCCATGCCCGCGCTTCCATCCGTATGCGGGATGCGGATGCCATATACGGAAGATATGTAAACCTGGGGGAATGTATCGAGCACGGCTTCGACCTCGGTGGTCGAAACATTTTCACCGTGCCATCGGAAGGTGTCGCCGAGCCGATCCACAAACTGTCGGTGCCCGAAGCCGATGTTCCGCATCAGGTCACCGGTATTGAACCAGGCGTCACCTTTCCTGAACACGTCACGGAAGATCTTTTTCTCCGTATCCTCTTTGCTCGTATATCCCATCAAGGGCTCCGACTCCGATATTTCGAAAAGCACCAGACCAAACTCTCCGAAGTCGGCCTTCTCCATAAAACCGTCCTTATTCCGGATAGGCTGGTTGTCCTGGATGTCATACCGCACCACGGCATTGTTTTTTACGCTGCGGCCGATGGTGCAGTCGAAATTGTACTGGTTCACAAAACCACTCGGTAACTCTGCTGCCCCGTAAAATTCGTTGACTACCGGTATGTCGAAACGCTTCTTGAAGGCTTTCCATATCTCCGGACGTAGACCGTTGCCGAACATCCCTTCCACAGGGTTGACGGCATCATCGGCCTTTTCTTTCTGATTCATCAAATAGCGGCACAATTCCCCCACATAGCAGAATTTTGTGGCCCTGAATTTACGAGTGTCGTTCCAAAAGTTCGCTGCGCTGAACTTCCTGCGAATGGCAAGAGCGCCGCCGCTCAGTGCTGCAGGAGGCCAGGCTGTAACGAGGAAGGTGTTGTGGAAAAAAGGCAGGGGAGCATAAACAGTGTCGTTCTTCTGCATATCAAGAATCATCCGGAAAGCGTTTGCATTCTCCACCATGGTCTTGTGAGTGGTGTATGCGGCCTTCGGCATGCCACCCGTCGTGCCGGAAGTGAATACAAGGTGACATGGATCATAGATGCTGATCGATTTTGTCGGGGGGGGGTTGAAGGTGGAACTCTCCCTCACCGCTTCCTGGATATCGACAAACCCCAGCGGTCTGGGGGTACGGCCGTCATCTTGCAGGTAATAGATCTTTTGTCCGTCCACCTTCCTGATCTCGGGAAGGGCTTCATTGTATAGATCAAGGCACTCCTCGCCCACGATGATCACCTTTCCCGGGATCAGGTTTAGTGCGTGGGCGAGGGTTCTCCCCCGCCATCCGGTATTCATCATTGATGAGATTGCACCAATCTTGGCGGCTGCGACATGCAATTCCAGGGACTCCACCCTGTTGGCCAGTAGGAGGCAAATGACGTCCCCCTTTTTGACCGCATTGTCCAGGAAATAATTGGCATATCGGTTCACTGCCTCATTAAATTCCCCGTACTTAATGTGGGGGACAACCACTTGCATGGAATTCATGGGCAAATCGGAATTATCCCATTTGACGGCTATACGGTTGGGATACTTCACAGCAGCTTCCTCATGTATGGTGCCCCAGTTGATTCCTCCTTCTCTTTTGGCCTTCTCTATCACCTCAATGAACTTTTGATAGAAGATGTTCGGCGGATACGGATCCATGGTATTGATGTAGTGCATCTGCCGCTTGAATTCTTCCTCGGGGATGACATAGCCTTTTTTCTGATGGCTGTTTTCCGTCATGACGGACTCCTTCAGGAATGAATGATTTATCTGTTTCTTCCCAACCTATCATGGCTCGAAATCCAGTCACTGGTCCCGTCTTTGTTGATCCTCATCGCGCTCATCAGTGAAAGCTCACCGGCAAGAACAGTGCCCGCAACGATCTCGGCAAACTTCCGTACCTTTCCAGTGCCATAACAGCCCATCATATCCAGGCATTCCCTTTGTGTTGCCAGCCCGGTCCCTCCGCCATGGGTCGCAACAATCAGGGCGGGGATGACCACGGAAAAGTAGTAGTCTCCCCCCTTTGTCCTTTCGCTGTATGTTATGGCTGCCGAACCCTCCGCGACGTTGGCTACGTCCTGCCCTGTGGCGATGAACAGAGCGGTGATTCCGTTGGCGGAATGGCTTCCATTGTTGATGGCGCCAGACATGTAGGATCCGAGCATTCCGATGCCATGATAAAATTGCAGCCTTGTGGGGGACTGGTTCATCTGCTCCCTGACCATATGTTCAGGGATGGTAATCTCGGCCGTGACCCTCTTGCCCCTGGTTTTTAGAAGATTGATGTTGGAATGTTTTTTGTCCGTGGAAAAATTGCCGTCTATCATGTATCTGCCAACGTGGGGGTGGGTTCTTCTAATCCACTCGCATGCCACGAAGGTGGCCTTTCCCGTCATGTTCTGGCCCGCGGCATCACCGGTCGTATAATCAAAACGGGTATACACAAACCTGCCGGCATGATACTGCTCGATGGTAATGAGCTTACCGGTCCTGGTTGTTGTTTCCGCCTGTTTCTTAATCTCTTCGAACTGCTCTTTTAACCATATCCCGAAATCGCGAGCCTGACGGGCATTTTCGAATATGAACACAGGTGCACGCTGCATCGCTTCTTCCTGGATCGTGGTGGTTACACCACCGCACATTTTGATGATCTTCATCCCTCTGTTGTAGCTTGCGACCAAGGTCCCTTCACTCGTGGCCAGGGGGACATAGAATTCACCTTGGGCATGTTCACCGTTCACGAGCAAGGGCCCGGCTATGCCTATGGGAACCTGCGCAACGCCGATAAATTGCTCAATGTTCCCGGGCAGAATAGCGGGATCAAAGGAGTACTTGTCCACATGCTTCAGTTCCATACCGGTCTGTTCACGAAGGAACCGGTGGCGCTCTTTGATGACATCCGGCGAGTAGTCGTTCGTCTCTGATCTTGGTATCTTAGTATCCATGTTCCCCCCTAAGAGTTTTTATATGATCGTTTCCTTCAGGCAAGCCTTTGGTTTGTGGCTGGATTCATGATGGAACGACTTTCGTTGTTGAGGACGAACCATTTCCGGAAGACCTTCTCAAGCCAGTTTTACTCTTCCGACGGAAGTGTGCCGACTGGAGAGATCAAAATGCCTCATGTCCCTGGCGGACAGTTGCTTCGACGGGCACATGTGCAGGCACTTGCCGCAGAAATCACCGCAGATGATGCCAAAGCAATTATCAAGCATGACATGGTCAAACAGATTGATATTCTGCCCGTTTAATTCAGAATAAAACTGCATAACTTGGCCGGGGCCTTCGGGTATCTTAATATCACTGCGACCGCCAGAGCCCTTGACCAGCCCCACGACTCCGTACAAACACCGGACGTTGTCGTGCGCAGCGTATGTGATTGTTTTGCCGTCGATGGTTAACGACTGACTTTCGGTTTCGGAGAATGCGCCTGTGGGACATAGACGCACACATTTCATGTCGCACTCCTCCTTGCGGCATAGAGGGGGGCCGTTGTAGAACGGTGTGGGCTCCAATTCGGCCGTGGTGAGTATCGAGTTAAATCGCTGCATCGAGCCGAATTCCGGCGAGAGCCCGAGGCCGTTCCAGCCCAATTCGACAATTCCGGCAGCCGCGGCGGCATGCCGATGCGAAAATTCTGCCCGAGCTTTGCCGGTTGCCAGCATCTCCTCATAATTCTTGTATTGAGACGTGATCCATGTGGGCAGGAAGCACAGCGTTTGGTACCCTTCGTATTCCAGCATTTTTGCCATTCGATTGACTATGCGGGAGCTTTCGAGATTGGTAAGCCCATATCCGTAGAAGAGGTAGGGCGTGATGGTTTTTCCTGGTCTATCATATTCTCCCCACACATTTGCTGCTCCCTGGAACAGGTGCAGCGCGATCGAGATAACCGACCTGCATCCGGGCAGGAAGTCGCTCGGTTTATGACCTTCCGGCGCATGCGCAAAGCGCTCTGTCGGGGCAATTCCGACCAGGTCAGCCCCCCAATCCAGCAAATTCTCGATGACGGCCCTCGTTAGTTTGTCCATGCTCCTTCCTCCTGCGTGTATGAGGCGGTAAGCATTTACCCTTTAAGCTTACTGCGCTTGCATATGTGCCCTTATCTTTTTTAGCGTCCACCCTTTGGCCAGATAGGAACCCAGGAAAACCGCTATGAAAACGCAGAGGACCTTGGATAGCATGGCGCTTGCAAACGAAATGTTTTCAAAGGCGGCTATGCGGAGGACTAGCCCATAGACAATGCCTACTATTAGCCCCATCAAGAGCATGCCTAGAAAGTAGAGAAACCCATGGATCCCCTTGCCTTTCCCAAGCCCTTCCAAGGTGATGATGCCGAGATAAAAGCCCGAGATCGTGTACATGATTGCTGCCAGGAAGGTGAAGTTGCACACGAACATGAAGGTGACTGCAAGATCAACCACGACAGCCTTGACCGGAAGAACCCCTTGTAGTGTGGGGGAGGCCTGGGAGAGTTTCAGCATTTCATGGTGGAAACCCCTGTTTCCCAGCGGGCAGTTGATGACAAGCTGGAATATGAGGTTGGGGAGGATGTACGTATTCCAGAAATACTTCTTTTTGGAAATAACCCCCGCATAGGCGCCCATTCCTCTGTTTGCCATTGAAACCAGGTCGCTCTCGATAAACCGGCTGGTGATGAAGTAGTGAGGGATGACGTAGAGCAGTGAAACGGCGATTGTGACGGCGGGACTCGGCGTGTAGGATATGCCGTAGATAACCCCAAGGACGAGCGCTGTACAGATCAGGGCGATGGGGGCCGATACTGGAAGTGTCATTTTCCAGGGGTTCCCCACAGGTCCAGCCGCCTCACCGGCGCCTCCTGCGGGGAGTTCAACCTTCCCTTCAATGAGTTCCTTGCGGGCTGCGAACAGGGTGCCCGACGGCTGAAAGGTGATGAAGGCGAGGTATACTGTGGCAATAAATCCCGCCACCGTGCCCTGTGTGTATTCGACCCCCATGACGCGGAATACGAGCAGCGCTCCCAGGAAGATCAGGATAGCGATGACAATGAAGCTGAGGATAACCTGAACAGCGAGTACCCGCTTGACACCGGGTTTCTTTCCCTCTTTTTTTTGCATAGAAACCTCTTTCCCGTTTCCCCTTCTTTTTGGTTGAGAATCATCATTGACTGGATCTCTCCCCCGCACCAACACAAACCATCAAATCCGACATATGTAAGAACACGTGCTCTGTCATGGGGTAAGCAAAAAGATGTCCCGATACTGTTCTTTGACGTCCTTGTCTCTAAAGGGCATCGAGAGGTAACCGCCCTTAAGCCATGCCGTGATCGCATCGTCGTAGTGAGGACTGGAAGGGTTGTCCGACTGGCCCGAGCTGTTCATCACATACATAGGTTCATTCAGGCTGAAGTCCACTATAAAGCGCATTGCAGGGATCAACCAAGTGTCAAAGTTCTGTCCCATGTGATACGCGGATACATTCAGGGTGAAGTGATCTCCCGGTGCCGGGTATGGGCCTCTATTGAAGTATGACGACAACGACCACAGGGCGACTCGGTTGATGATGCCCATATGGGGCGCCATCTTAGAACTCTCCGTCTCCCATACGTAGGTGTGGAGATCTCCCCAGCGCCAGCGGGTTCTAGCACCGCCCAACTTGGATTCCAACAATTCGTAAGCGTCCTTGAATGTGCGCGCGATAATTTGGGCTTTGGATTCTTTTGAAGCATTTCTTGCTTTATCCCAGAACGGACTTTCATTCCCCCTGACCAGGAGATGATCGCAGGTGGCGTTGTATCGTATATTGTTTATTGTAAGGAATGCCTGCCATGTCCTTGAATCCTCCGGGCCCAATTCACCGAGGAAAATGTTTCGGGTAGCACAATGCAGGAAAGCCCCGACGATGGCTGCACCCGGTGAATCGGTGGTCATGTTGCCATCGAAACTGGAAAGCATCTCAATGGCGAGTTGAGCCTTTCTCTTTGCACCCGTGTCTTTCCATGATTGGATCTCTTGCAAGATTCCACTGAAAAGCCTTCCGGACAGGATGACCTCCTTCAGCTTGGGTACCAGCATTGAGTGGACGTCAAGTTGCATTTCCATGCTTGACTGATGCGTGTGTTTGCTGGTGGCCGCGACCATCTGCGCAATGCGTTCAGCGCGCTCCGGCCAATACCATGATGACGACAGGATGTGCGGATAATCCCTGGGTATGGTCCGGTTGTTGGCCGTACCGATGAAGCCCTCGGGGGGGTTCTTTGCCGAAGGAAGTGCGGCCACATCCAGGAAGCCTGTCCAATCATACTCCCCAGTCCATCCCGGCGAGGGCATCAAACCTCGGCCCTTTGACCGGACCGGGTAATTCCCCGTCACCTGCCATGCGATGTTGTCCTTATCCGCACAGACCATGTTCAGGGCCATGGCCTTGATCTGTTTCATGATGGGCACAGCCTCCTCGACCGAGGCGGCAGTGCTCAGTTTAAAGAATGCATCCATGCTATGGTCGTTCTCATTGTTTGAGGCCCAGCTGAACGCTATCCCATAGGGCAGGTCAACGGGTAAAGATTGGATGATGCTTACGGGATTCCTCTTGAGACTTTCATTGAGCAGCGGTCCGTGGCGTGTCTCAAGGATGGCGACCTTCGCCGGCTCCTTGCCGAGGACCCGGAAGATCTCCACTCGGCTGCTAACTGGAAGCCACTGGCCTTTATAAAGATAGTGAAGCCTGCCATGGATCTCCTTCATCCGCTCGAGGAAGACGTCCTGATTGTCACCCATAACCATGGTCATGCCCCAGGCAATGTGGCCGTTGTAACCGGCACAGATTGCCGGTATGCCTGCAATGTTGATACCCGCTGCCTCATACGCTCCGCACTTGACGTGCATCATGTTCCACAGGGAGGGCATGCTGAGCATAAGGTGCGTGTCATTCGCCAGAATGCTCGATCCCTGAGCGGTTCTTTCCTTGGAGATGGCCCAGTTATTAGAGGAGGCGATGCCGCCTAAGCCCAGCATGTTCAACAGAGACAGTACCTCAGTGGGCTTGGTGGACGCCACAGAGGCCTTTTTTAGATCAATATCTTTAAGCTTGGCAGCCTCGTCGAGCGCTATGGGCTCATCGGGGTAGATGGGCAACAACCATGCCGTCTTCTCGGCGCCAACGGTCTTTGCGATAGAAAGTGCAGCGATCTCCTCTTCCAGGTTGAAGGATAATGCCAAGTTCACCGCGGCAAAGATAGCAATGGAATCGATCGGACGCCATTTGTCGGGAATGTAGCGGGAAAGCGCAAGGCCCGGAGGAAGCCTGTCTTTGTGCTCTTCCACATAAGCGTTTACCCCTTCGCAGTAACGCTCAAGCAAGATCTGGTTCTCACGGCTCATGTTCTTGAGCAGCATCCCTGCGATCCTCGGCAAACCAATCGTGCGGATATAAATATCCAGGTCCAGGGCCGAGGGTCCCACCATTTCCGCAAGCCTGCCCTGTGACACGAGTCTGAGCCCCTCCATTTGGGTGAGTCTGTCCGAGGCATTGACGTACCCAATGGCTCTGGCCATATCATCCATGTTCTGTGCCTCGATAAAGGGGATTCCGTAATGATCTCTCCTGACTACTACCTGCTGAGCAAGAATTGGCAGCTTAACGGAGCCCTCGGGGCTGTCAACGGACTTTCCAAAGTGTCTAAAAACAAGTGTTGAGCACCCTCCGATTAACAGGCCGGCCAGCAGGATGCTGCAGGTGTACGCAATCAATATGCCCCTTTTTCCCTTGGATCTCGTGAATGATGTCATGTCCTTCCTCTTTTGCCCGCTCGTTCCGCCGGGGTGCTTTTGCGATGAGGTTGCTAAGGCCCTTTCGGGTGCTGGGTGTATTGCATGCGTCCGGAACGACCAACCCTTCGGGGGCTGTTCATCCCCCTCGCACGCTAGCGGGGTGCCGAACTATAAGACTGAATCCGGTAATCCACCAATGCGCAACCATGGGCAACCTTTCAGCCGTAAATCAGGTTCCTGAGTTCCCGTTTCAGAACCTTTCCCGCGGCACTGACCGGAATTTCGTCAATAAAGCGCACCTCTCGGATATGCTTGTAATGGGCCACTCTGCCATTCACGAATTCCATGATTTCCGTAGGATCGGGGTTGGTATTCGGTTTTCGCTGGACGAATGCGACTGGGATTTCTCCCCCCTTTTCGTCCTGCTTGCCCACCACGGCACAGTGCGCCACTGCCGGATGCTCGAACAAGACCTCTTCCAGCTCCCTCGGATAGACATTGTAACCCTTGTAAATAATCATGTCCTTTTTGCGATCCGTGATGTAGAAATATCCGTCCTCGTCTTCATACCCGATGTCCCCGGAGTGGACCCAGCCATCGATCAGTACATTGGCTGTTTCCTCGGGCTTCTGCCAGTACCCCTGCATGCACTGAGGACCCTTGATACATATCTCCCCTTCCTTTCCTGAGGGAAGAATTGCTCCGGTATTCAAGTCAATGACTTTGATGTACGTATCAAAAACGGGGATCCCCACAGACCCTGGCCTCAAACCGTCCCTAGTCGGGGGATTCGCGATACAAATCATGGTAATCTCGGTAAGGCCATAGGCCTCGCAGACCACCCCTGAAAAGACATTGAGCATCTGGTCTAGGATGGGCACCGGCAGCGGTGCGGCACCCGACACGGCAAGCTTAATCCCCGACATATCCACGTTCTTGAACTCGGGACTCTGCACCAGGGGGATGTAAAGTTGTGGAGCGCCACCCAGAAAATCCGCCTTATACTTTTCCACTGCCCGGATGTATTCCGCGGGATCAAAGCGCGGGAAGACAATCATCGTGCTTGCGCCATAGATGAGGTTGTTCAAATAGCCTATCGTACCCATAGCGTGGAACCAGGGAACGACAACCAGGGCTGTCATCCCTTCGGTCAATGCCTGCTCCTCACCGGGCAACTCTTGTTCTATCAGCGTCCTGTCTAGCGTGAGGAGTCCGTCTTTGTAAGTAATATCACCTCCCGTGAACCAGCGATTGGCCTGTGTTACGTTTACAACCACATTGTAATGAGACATCATGACGCCCTTGGAAAGCCCCGTGGTCCCTCCGGTATAGGCAAGATGGGCCAGGTCTTTCTTGGGATCAATCGCTTCATTGATGGGATCGGCACTTCCTTCCTCCAACAGAGTCAGAAAATCCTCTCCCTTGCCAATCGGGACCTTTCGGAGGAGTTTGATAGGCGTGGCAAGCGGCGGATAGGTATCGGCCAGGCTGGTAATGATAAGGTTCCTGATCTTTGTCTTATCCAGGATTTTTTCCACCGTGCCGAAAACGAGGTCCAATGTGATGAGTGTCTCAGCGCCAGAATCGTTTAATTGATATGCTAACTCCCGCTCCACCATCAGGGGGGAACAGGGAACGTATATGGCACCGATCTTGAGCAGGCCATAATAGGCAATGGCAAATTGAGGGCAGTTGGGCAGGTGGACGGCAACCCTGTCGCCCTTTTTGACGCCCCTTGCTTTTAGGGCATGGGCGAACTTGTGGCTCAGGTTCAGCAGCTCTTGGTACGTAAGCTCCATACCGGCAAACCTGATCGCCACTCGGTCAGGAAACCTGGCGGCGGTTGAATTGAGGAATTGATACACGGGCATCAAGGGATAATGGAGTGATCTCGGTCTACCCTTAGGCCAGGCTTTAAAGTTCTTTCTCTCCTCCATAGCAACACCTCCTTAGGTCATGCTTAACCTTCATTGATTGCCCCGGCCTGACATGCACGTTGCCTCATCGTTTAAGGTTTTACCGTTCGGGAACCTTCCTTAACCCGTGCAAAGTTGATCGACTGCTTACCCCATATAGCTTCAGGCCTTCTCCATAATATGGATTCCCAGGACGGCTTCTTCAGCACCGATCACGCCACCCCCATTGACATGCATGCCGATTTTTGCATTTTTCACTTGCCGCTGTCCCGCTCTTCCTCGTAGTTGGGTTGCAATCTCATACACCTGTGCCAAACCAGTACATCCAACGGGATGTCCCCGCGAGATAAGACCTCCGCTAGTATTCGTCGGGATCTCTCCGCCGAGGGATGTTGCACCTGATGAACAGTAAGCGCCAGCATGTTCCATTTTGCAGAAACCGGTCTGTCCCGTCTGATAGATTTCAGCAAATGTCGTTGCATCATGCAGCTCCAAAACATCAATGTCCTTGTGGTGCAGGCCAGCCTGCTTGAAGGCAATCTCGGCACCGCGGCTCGAGATATCCTGATCGAAATGTCCTCGGTCCCGACCGGAGATCAGCACGGAAGTATGGATTAGAATGGGATCGTCTAAGTTCTTGTGCTCTTTCAAATAATTTTCTGAACAGATGATGGCCACGGCACATCCCTCGCCGGTAGGGGCGCACATGGACCGTGTCAGCGGATATGTGATGATTTTGTCTGACAGCACTTCTTCGGGACTGAAGTCCCTCTGGTATTGGGCTTTGGAGTTCATCGAGCCGTGGTGGTGTGTCTTGGCACAAACTTTGGCCATCTGTTCCTGGGTGTAACCGTACCTCTTCATGGCCTGCAAGGCCTTGACGGCGTAGTAATCCATGAAGGGGCTGCGACCTACCCCCACATCCGTCTGCTCAAGTGGAATTCCCAGAAGCTCTGATTTTTGTCTTCTCCAGTCTTCAATATACAGGTTTTTGCGGTCCTGTTCGCACCCCATCCAGAACGCTGATAAACCCATGTAGGGCAGGGCAACCTCGATCTCCGGGTGATTCTTCATGTCGTGCCAATCTGGCGTCATCTTTTCGATACCCACCGCCAGCGCCAGATCGGAAACGCCGGCCAGGATATGATTGACCGCCTGAGACAGGGCGGTACTTCCTGTTGCACATGCATTTTCCAGATTCACCACGGGCATGCGGGCAAACCCCAACCTTCGAAGAATGACCTGCCCTCGTATGCTGTGCTGACTTGTCAGCATACCCTGGGCACAATTTCCGTAAAAGATTCCCCCAATGATATCCTTATCGCCGTCAAAGTTCAGGCTGGAGTCAGCCATGGCTTCCCTGATTGCTTCCTCACACAAAGACTCATATGATCCCGCCTGCTTGCTGATCTTTGTCATGCCGACGCCGATGATATATACGCGCTCTTTCATCGAACCCCTGCTGATGCTTGTGGATAAGGTTAACCTGAATCTTTAATGTCCATGATAATGTTTTAACTATTTTGCGTGAATGATATTTTCCTGAGTCTGAAGTTGATTGCAGAAGAAAATCGATGACATTAAGCTACAAAAAGTTTTACTTGCCAGTATTATGGAGTTTGTTTGTGAAAAAATCAAACCTTATTATCGATTTGCCCCACTTTTCCTTTACTGGAAAAAGGCATGGGGGAAAAACTATCAAGCTGGGATGAGATCATTGGGGCACAGAGCCGACTATGGGCAGCATTTACAAGGATCAACAGCTCGCCTTCAGAAAAACCAGGCCGTTCCGGCATAAAACATGTTCGTGTTGGTTCCGTGATTGGGCCTCTGAATCGATGCATCAGAGAAATGAAACCAGCGATATTGCAGTGTCAAGGCTAACGAGTCCGTTAGGAAATAGTGTGTTCCGGCACCGCCCTGCAGGTTAAACTGGAAGATTCCCGTGAGATCGACATTATTGATGTCCGTGATGGATAAGCCGGCACCGCCGTCGACAAAAGGAACAAGCCGGCTGTGTGTCATGAAGTTGTATCGAAGCATCGGTGTCAGGCCGATGAAATAGCGGTATTCCGGATCAAACTGAAAACCGCTGAAAAGCTCAACCAGCAATTCCAGATTACCGCGATACCATTTATCTGAAGCCATCACATCGGTGGGCATCCACCCAACATTCACTGACGCCATCGCCAGATCGTGGGCCTTCTTCGTCAATAATACCTTGACGCCAAAACCGGCTCCGATTGCACCCCCCACCTGGAAAGTATCACGGTGAAAGCCGCTTCCCACACCATCGATCCAAGTGCAGTTCGAAGCGGCACTCACATTCGGCTCCGAGTCCTGCGCAAAGGCAATAGTCGACAGGGCTCCCGCAACCATCAAGGTTAACAGTATGACCGACATAGCCTTCTCAACAGATCCCACCATCAACATGCTCCTTTCAAACGGAGAACAGCAAAACGATCATCACCGTATTGAGACGATACAGGATATAAAGACGGCGACAGGATTCAGCCCGCAACGTGCATAGAACATTTAGAAAAGCCAAGGGATCGATTGGCAGCAGTGGATGCATGGGGAATATATATTTCTGTTGATCATTTTCAATAATGTCGGCTGCCCGAAGCACGTCGAGTTGTGCACTCAATGTTAAGCACTTCTTCTGACCTTACCTTTCCAATCAAATACAGGTCAGGAGGCCAAACCTTTGTCTGCAAAGGAGGCTCAGTAACGACCAGTTACGTTTCCCCAGATGATATCGGTTGCTTCAGCCGGTGGAATAGGATGTCCATGTTTTACTGCCCATGAGAAGGCGCCATCGTGTAACAGGACGTTACCGGAGTTAAACAAATCATCCGCCATTTTTCTACTGCCATAGTTAAACAGGGCAAGTACCAGCAACCACTCCGTACCCTTTCCGCCTTTCCTAATAGCAGGAATGTAATGGTTCGCTATATTTCTAAGGTATGCTTCATTTACGAGCAGGTGCAGAACGTTCCATGCCTTGTAACCACCAATTCGATACAGTGCCATTATTCCGTAGCATTTGATGGACGGATCTTCGGTATTTAATGCGGCGATCAAAGGATCAACAGCGGGTTCACCCATCTTCACAAGGGCTTCGGTTGCAGATAGGCTGACATCGGAATCTTCGTCCTTTAATGCCGCAATCAACGGTGCAACAGCACGTGCGTCCTTGATCTTGCCCAGGGCTTCCGCTGCGTTTCTTCGTACATCGGAATCCCTATCCTTCAGGGCGGCAATCAAGGGTTTTACCGCGCGCGCGTCCCTTATCTCGCCCAGGGCCTCTGTTGTGCACAATCGTATATTCCAGTTTTCGTCCTTTAATGCCGCAATCAACGGTGCAACAGCGCGTGCGTCCTTGATTTTGCCTAAGGCTTCCGCTGTGTTTCTTCGTACATCAGAATCCCTATCCTCCAGGGCGGCAATCAAGGGATCAACCGCGCGTGCATCCTTCAGTTTACTTAGGGCTTCTGCTGCGAACCTCCGCGTATCCAAATCTCTATCCTTCAGTGCTTCCATCAAAGGCATAACCGCGGGTCCGCCCATCTTCCCCAGGGACACTGCTGCATTCCTCCGTACTTCCCAATCCTCGTCCCTCAGGACGGCGATCAAGGGTTTTACCGCGCGCGCATCCCTTATTCTACCCAGGGTTTCTGCTGCTGACCTCCGTATATCCAAATCCTTGTTCTTCAGTGCTTCAACCAAAGGAACAACCGCAGCTCCACCTATTTTACACAAGGCATCCGCCGCATTGCTCCGTACATCCGAATCTTTATTCTTCAATACATCAATCAATGGAACAACCGCGGGTTCCCCTATCTCCCCCAAGGCTTTTGCTGCATACAATCGTATATCCAAGTCTTTATCCTTCAGGGCGGCAATCAAGGGATCAACCGCGCGTGCATCCTTCAGTTTACCCAGGGCTTCTATTGCAGTCCAGTGTGTATATGAAGATCCACTTTTCGATTCTTCGATGAGTGTTTTTACATCTTTTTCTTCGGCACGAATGCTTTGAGGGAAGGATAAAAATATCAGTAGCGTGAGGACGGGTATCGTACGAATGGTGTTCAACGATCGCATATTACAATACTGCATAATCTATTTAGATTTCTGCTTTATAAAACGTCAACCAACCTGGCACGTCACGGGTCCTTACGCTTCCATTGATTCGTACAAAGTACTGAGTATGGAAAACCGCCGATTAGTTACTGGATCTTCCGGATTGTGTAGTTATAGGTGTCCGCAACATAAAGACTGATTCCGTCCGTGGTAATGCCCTCAGGGGAATTGAAGCGCGCCGCTGAACCGGTCCCGTCGCTTGTGCCGGCTACGGGTGCCGTTCCCGCTAACGTGGTTACCGCCCCCGTGTATAAGACGATCTGCCGGATCGTATTGTTGTTCGTATCGGCGACGTAGAGATTGGTGCCATCCGTTGTGATGCCATAGGGATTGAAAAACCGCACCGCCGAACCGGTCCCATCGGTGGAACCGGCTGCTGATGCCGTTCCCGCTAACGTGGTCACCAATCCCGTATAGATGACTATCTGCCGGATCGTATTATTAAAGGTATCCGCAACGTAAAGATTGGCTCCGTCGGTGGTGATGCCCCCGGGGGAATTGAAGCTTGCCGCAGTGCCGGTCCCGTCGGAGGAACCGGTTGTTCCTGCCGTTCCTGCCAGGGTGGTTACCACCCCTGAGGATATGACGATCTGCCGGATCGTATTATTAAAGGTATCCGTGACGTAGAGATTGGTCCCGTCCGTGGTGATGCCCCCGGGGGAATTGAAGCTTGCCGCAGTGCCGGTCCCGTCGGAGGAACCGGTCCCTGCCGTTCCTGCCAGGGTGGTCACCGCCCCTGTGGAAATGACGATCTGCCGGATCGTATTATTAAAGGTATCCGCGACGTAGAGATTGGTTCCGTCCGTCGTGATGCCTGCAGGATGCTTGAAGAGCGCCGCTGTGCCGGTCGCATCGGTGGCACCGGTTGTCCCCGCCGTTCCTGCCAGGGTAATCACCGCCCCCGTGGATATGACAATCTGCCGGATCGTACTGTTCAGGGTATCGGCGACGTAGAGATTGGTTCCGTCCGTCGTGATACAACTGGGCAAATAGAAGCGCGCCGCTGAACCGGTCCCGTCGGCGGAGCCGGTTGTTAAAGCAAGACCCGCCAAAGTCGAAACAGCTTCGGTAAGGGCAAGGGACTTGCCCTGTATGGCGCCACCCATTTGTTTGGTTGTTGCCGTGGCGGTAAAGTTATTTCCCATGGAATTTGCACCATTGATCGTGAGTTGAATGTTGACAGGGGTGAATAGGTATCCTAGCAGACTCGGCGTCACCGTGTATGATCCGTTTGTAAGACCTGTAAAGGTATAGTTCCCGCTTGCATCGGTCATTGTTGTTCCGCTGCTTGCATTGGATAATGTCACAAGGATACCCGGCACAGAGAGGCCCACGGTGCCCGAAATGCTATAGGTTGGACCTGCATAGGCCGTCGAGGTAAAGTTATTTCCCGTGGAATTTGCACCGCTGATCTTGACTGCCGTGCTGACCGGATTAAATATGTAGCCTGCCATGCTCGGCGTCACCGTGTATGACCCGTTGGTAATCCCTGCAAAGGTGTAATTCCCGTTCGCATCGGTCGTGGTGGTAGCAGAACTTGTGCCACCCAATGTCAAAAGGACGCCAGAGATGGAGGAACCTGTAACTGTGCCACCGATACTGTAAATGGGGCTGGCTGTGGCGGTGAAATTATTTCCGGTGGAATTTGTACCGGTAAACTTGACTGCTATGCTTGCAGGATTAAATGTATATCCTGCCTTGCTGGGTGTCACCGTGTAGGAACCATTGGCGAGGCCGCCGAAGGTATAGGACCCATCCCCGTAAGTAGTGGTCGTAGCAGAGCTTGTGCCGCTCAATGTAACAGTAACGCCCTGCAGGGGGCTACCACCCAGGGCCACCGTTCCAGAAATGCTATAGGTTTTGTTGCCCCCGCCCCCTCCACAAGCCATCATAACAATGGAAAACAAAACCAATATGAGCAAACGCCCTAATCCCGTTCGTTTATGCGTCATTTTCAACCCCTGCATTGAGATCCGCCCGTACAATTGGATGACTGCTTATCCCCAGACCATGAACTGTATATGTCTTCAAAAACTTTTATGCGAATCGAAACTAACACTGTTAAAGCTTTTCGAGACTTGTATAGGGCCTTTCTGTTATTTCAGCAAGTCACAAAGGTCAATCCGGCTCCGTTTATTCTCGTTGTGTGTCCCCGGAATTTCTTGCCGGATCCTCATCCATTCCCCTATGCCCCTTCGTGCTGCGAAGGCTCGTGAAAAAGGGACGGCTGTCTGGATGGGCCCCTTTATCCTTAGTCATTTACTTCCGTATCTTTCCATCTTGTCCATAGCTCAGACTTTCCAACATACCGTGATGGGTTCATCAGCTCCAAGTTCACTCCATTCATCGACAGGCTATCCGGCGATTCCATATTCACAACACAATAGAGCAGTATTGTATTGTCGTTGGAAAAACATTGACCCTTCATCTGCCCATTGCCATCATCGGCAACGTTCCACATTTTATATGTCCCGATTTCATCTAAATTTTCTGACCATAAGATTTTTCCTTCATAACAGCCATTGCTGTTCTTATAAATACTAATCTTCACAGTCTTGTTTGTATTCCACCATATACCAACCATCGCATCAGGATTTATTGCTTCAGACGTTGAGGAAAAAACGAGTATCATTGTGATGATGCAAATTGACATCAGAATCCGCATGCGACTTACCTCTTAAGGATGATTTGTAACTGGATCGTATGGTCCCGGTAACACCGACAATCATTTTATTTTTTTACATTTTCGAACAGTGGTCAAGTCAGAGGAAATTTCACAAAAACGTATCATTATCGCAGAGGGTTGAGTTCCTTCGAACGGCCAGTAGGGCTATCCCGTCAGACTCAATCACGTTAAAACTTAGTCCCGAACTCGACACAGATGGTATAACCGCCTAAATTCAATGTTCTATATACTGTGTAGAGGTTTCCATAAGAATTAACTAGTGCGACCTTAACATGCTGATTATTGGCATAATATTTACCGTATGCCCCGATGAAAAGATAATCCATAATAAAGGCCCTAATCCCAGCTTTAGCAACCCATCCATATCCGATCCGTTGTTTATCGTAATAAGTATAGTATGGCCCTATCGTCATATTATTGAAATACCCTCCACCTCCTCCTGCCAGATAGGGCTGTATCTTAGCTTCGTTGGGTTGAATATACAAGAGGGCCTTCAGAGACTAGTCGTGTAGATTTTGTTATCACCGTAATAGTATCCATAATAAGAGGTTGGGTATCCATTATAATCGTTAGATGAATATCTTGTTTCATTAAAATTGATATAGAGGCCGGCACTAAAATATTTTCCAATATTGAAGATGCCGCTTAGGGTGGCATTGCCGCCTGTATCAAAATTAGTGATATCACCTCGGGGAACGTACACGCCACCACCTACCGAGATGACACCCATTGGTGGGGGGGGATAAATAAGATATGCTGGAGGCGGTGGAGGTAGAGGAGGCGGCAGATAGGGATAGGGTGATTGGGTGTCAAATGCGTATGAGTACGCTGTCAATAAGAAGTACATAAGCAATAGTGGTAAAAATATTCTTTTCATTTCCATCTTCCAGGATGTTTTTTATGCAACCAATAAACTGTACTACGTTTTTTCACATCTAAGGCACTGTGACATGGGATAGGTAGGACATCATGTCTGAAACAGCGCCGTCATATGAATCTTGAGAAACATCCTCCGCTGCGCCAAGGTGCCACATGCTGGAAATCTGCGCCGATCCTTTTGCCTCCCATTGATTTAGCATCTTACCCTCTGAATCTATCAATCTAATTCGAAAACGGGTAGAAGCATTCCAACTCCCAGAAGCATAAAAAGAATGATGGTTTATAATATCGACGATAATTCTATATTTTTCAGATAATTGCTTTGATGGTTGAGGGTAGAGTGCTGCCCAGAGTTGCGTTTTAACAACACTTGCTAACCCATCTTCGTGATCCAAGTTTGGCCTTAGATCGTTTACTATAACCTTCACGCTCTCGGCTGGCAGACCATCAAGATGGTAGTTTGCCTCAGTTGGTAGAGGTGTGTAATACTTAATCTTGGCACACCCGATCACAGTCATATAAACTGCAGCCGTTATGCATATCATGAAGCGGATACGATGATTCATCCCGAAACCTCAAAAGGACAATCTCGTTGGCGAATGATTCGAAGCTGTCCTTTTTTCCTTGTCGTAACCCAACCCGGCAGGGTCAGAATGTGCCTTTCCCGATGCCTTTTCTATCTACCTTATCTCTGTTGAGACTGTTTTCTGCTTGCGTCTCCTTTTCGGTTACGTCCACTTAGCTGTTCCTGAAGGTATGACCGTAATCATTTCGAACATTGCCGAGTTGCAAAGTAAGATGCTTTGCGCTTCATGCGTTTTTTTAGGCCCGTCGGATCTCTTCGCGGATATCAGGCATATATCACAAATTGCATTGGTTGCCGTGTTTATTCTTTTGGATGAATCATAAAAAGGTTTCGCTCGATACGGTGTCTCACAACTTATGAAGATTATCAGTGCCGTGCAGAACCATATATTTTCCCCATCTGACAAGGAACCGCCATGCGCCAATGGCACCGACCACTGCCACACAGATTACAGTCAGAACCATGATGCGAACCGCTCGCTGTTCCATCACAATCGCAAACCCTTGTCCTTTCTTCTTCGTACAAATTTTATTCAGGTATATTCATTTTTGCTCGCTGCATTGCGGGCCAGGCATAGATCGAATAACTCTTTTGTTTTTTCCGCATACAATTCCCACGAATGTCTGGAGGCGGTCCCGCGGGCTTCTCTTCCGACCCTGAGCGCGACGTCCTCGTTGCCCAGCAGAAAGACCGTATCGGCAACCTCGTCGGGGTTCATCGGCTCGCCGATGATGAACCCGTTTCCCCCGTGCCGGATGAGGTCCCTGGCGCCGACGTTGCCGCTGATCATCACCGGCAGGGAGGCAGCCATGGCCTCCAGGACGGTCAGGCCGAAGGTGTCGCACCGCGAAAGCATGGCAAAGATGTCCGCGGCGAGGTACATCCTGGCCATGTCGCCGTTCTGGACAACCCCCGCGTAAATGACGTCGTCGCCGATTCCCAGCCCGGCCATGAGATAATCCAGACCCTTGATGTCGTAATTCATGGAGACAAAGAGCACCACCGTTGCCGCGGGGTGAATCCCGAACCGCTGCCTCACCCCGGCACGGCATTGCCCCCGGTCGTG
>Ga0326727_10007386_pt1 | contig 29120 bp, 35 predicted proteins | sample MB2enrmetagenome_FD_207643 | JGI IMG/M metagenome (GOLD analysis project Ga0326727, IMG submission 207643) | Lab enriched peat soil microbial communities from McLean, Ithaca, NY, United States - MB29MY | ecosystem: Environmental > Terrestrial > Soil > Wetlands > Peat | place: USA: New York... | reverse complement strand
TCTAGTAGGTATCCCGGCAGTCGCTCACCTAATCCGCTACCAGCCAAAACAGCAGACCCCGGAGGTCTGTTACGCTGTCGGTAAGGCGGCATGCGATACGTTACCGGCCAAGAAGAAGAGTTCATGGTCATACAGCCAGTTCCTTACCAACAGCGCGGTCAAGATCGCCAAAAACCCGGTTCCGATCCTGCTGATTGGAGCACTCATTGCCGTAGTCGGCTTCCAAATCGACCCGCAAATCCCCATCAATGCCGATCAGAAAGATTTCGTCCCCCCCACCCTGCCGGCAAAGATTGACTTGGACACCGTAACCAACATCATTGGTTCGACCGTCACTGCTGATTATTACATCCAAGGTTCCCGCATTACCGATCTCGATACCCTCCAGTGGATTAAAACCTTCCAGGATTACGAACTTTCCCACCAACCCCACATTACCCAAGCGTTCTCCATTGTGACCTACATTATGGCCTATAATGGCGGTACCATGCCCCAGACCCAGAAGCAGGTCGACGCGGCACTTGCAAAAATTCCCCAGAGCATCAAGGACCAGTATCTCTATGGATCCATGCGGGGTCTGATCGTATTCGATACAACGAATCTCCAGATACCTCAGCAACAGGATCTGAAAAACCAGCTTCAACACGATATAACATTCCTTGATCCCCCGGCAGGAATTACCTTGAGTCCGGTCGGTGATTTCGAGGTCTTTACCACGGTCATCTCATCCTTGGTGTCGTCCAAAGATGAGATGACCTATCTGGGATTTGCGCTCATCCTTATCTGGCTGGCCCTCGTGTACCGGCACATCCATGCGATCTCCCCCCTCATCCCCATCATCCTTATTGTCGGCTGGAATTCGGTGATGATGTATATCCTGGGCATCGCCTACACACCCATGACCGCTACCCTAGCCTCGATGACCATCGGGGTGGCTGCTGAATATACCATTCTCGTAATGGAACGGTACAGTGAGGAAGAGGAACAACTTCACGACCCTATTGCAGCTATCCAGAAGAGCGTCAGCAAGATCGGAACCGCCATTACCGTCTCCGGCCTTGCGACCTTCTTTGGATTTTCGGCACTCTGCATTTCAAGTTTCCCCATCATCAGTAACTTTGGGATCTGTACCTTGATTGCAGTTGGATTCTCTCTCTTTGGTGCTATCTTCGTGATGCCCGCCGTTCTCTCTCTCATGGGCGAGTTCACCGAATGGCTCGATAAGAGAAATCACCAGCATCAGATCGAACCAGAGATTCTTCAAAAAACGGAGAGTCTGACCTAGTTTACAAGAAAAAATGCGTTACGGAGGTAAATCACATGAAAAATTACACAACCTGTGCAGTCCTGCTCCTCACCGCAGTTCTCTGCGTGATGCCGGTGTTGGGCCAGGAAAAGTACATGGGGGCTACCCCCCAGATAACGGCCTATATATCCGGGACAAACGATTTCTCCCCGGGTCAGGATGCCACCATCACGGTGATTATCCGGAACAGTGGAACCGTTGCAACGATGTTCACGAACCAGGGCACACTGCCGCAGACAGACGTGCCCACTACAGCAAAACTGGTCACGGTAGGGCTCTCTTCGGGGGGCGCGCCGATTAACATCACGACCGGGCCACTGGAGCTGGGCGATATCCCGAGCCCGGGGATTACCACTGCGAGTTTCTCGGCTACGATCACGACAGATGCGAACATGGGGTCCTACACCCTGCCCCTGACGGTTCAGTACTCATATCTCTCCAACAGCCTTGCCAATCAGCCCACGAGTGACGTGGTCCAGTCCGTGTATACTCCCGCGAATGTGACGATCCCACTCACGGTCATGATCCAACCAGTGGTCCATGTCAGGGTGATAGATGCACAGGCCTCGGGTCTTGCCGTGGGGACAGAGGGCTACGTCAACCTGACCATCCAGAATACCGGGTACCAGGACGGGACGCAGGCAACCGTAAAGATTCTGCAGCACGGTAACAGTGCTATCATCCCGACTGACGACAGCGTCTATATCGGTGACTTCCCGCAGAATGGGATCGTCACCTGTCTGTACAGGGTCTCGGTCTCCAACGATGCTCAGCAGCAGACCAACCCGGTTGACGTGGAGGTAACCTACACCAACTCTGACGGCAATACCGTCACCTCTGCGATCGACACCGTCGGTATCCCGGTGGCCGGCAAACTTACCTTTGCAGTCATCTCGCCCCCGGCGGTGGTCACTCAGGGCTCGGACACCGTAGTTAACATAACCTACCGGAACACCGGCGCGATTACAGCGCATGATGCCGAGGCACGGCTGAGAGTCTATGATCCGTTTTCAAGTCTGGACACCCTCGCGTATCTCGGTGATATCCCGGCTGGCGGAACTGTAACCGCCCAGTATGCCATCTCCGCCGCGAAGAACGCCGCACCCGGCACCTATTCTTTAAACACTGAGGTCCGGTACCGTGACGAACTCGATAACAGCAAGACCTCCGATATCTTTACCGCGCAGGTCACCATCACTCAACGGCCTGCCACCCCACTTCTGGTCCAGGTCTTGGAAATCGCCGCGGTCATTGCTCTAATCGCCGGTGCTGGGTATTGCGCCTTTGAAATGAGAAAGAAACGCTGAAAGAGGAAAAAATGATGACATCAAAGTTCATTGGAACACATAAAGGAAGGACGTTCGTAATCCTTTTCGTCCTCGCTGTCTGCCTTGTCTCGCCAGCCTTAGCTGGAACGAAATATCTGGAAGGCAGCCCGAACCTGACAGCATACATTGCCGGGACGAACCAGTATACTGCAGGGAGTGATATCCAGATCCCCGTCGTGATCAAAAACACTGAGATAAACACGAATTATGAGGTATCGCCGGATATTGTAGACCGTGCGGATATACCGACGACAGCAAAGTTTGTCACGGTCGCGATGAGTGCAGGAGATGCACCGATTGTGATCAAGACCGATCCGCAGATGATCGGGGACATAGCAAGCCAGGAGCAACAGACGGTAACATTCTCTGCAAAGGTCAACGAGAACGCATGGGGAGGTACCTACTCCCTTCCGCTCACCATCAATTACACCCAGTTCTTGAATGTCGACCAGTATTTAGGCCCGACTACGTTCCGGTATTATTACGTGCCGGTAAACGTGACACTGACCGTGCCCTTGGTCATTAAATCGGAAGTGATCCCGGAAATAGTTTCAGCGACGTCAGACGATCTGGTGGCAGGTGCGGAAGGGTATGTGAACCTGACCCTCACCAACATCGGGTCGCTGGACGGCACCAAAGCAACAGTCCAACTCGTCCAAGAGAGCGGCAGCCCGGTCAGTCCGGTTGACGATAGTGTCTACATCGGGGACTTCCTTGCGGGAAGCACGGTCTCTTGCCATTACAGGGTCGCGGTGGCAGAGGATGCCGAGAACAAGACCTACCCAATTGACGTTGTGGTAGGTTACCAGAACAGCGATGGCGTTTTCGTCCCGTCCCAGACCAAGACCGTAGGTATACCTGTCGGGAACAAGGTGAATTTCGCCATCTTGTCGCCCCTGGTCGAGATGAGCCCGGGTAGCGACCACACGATCCAGGTCGAATACGAGAACAAGGGGGATAGCACAATCTATAGCGCTGAGGCCCGTGTCAGTGTGGTCGCCCCCTTCAGCAGTTCGTCCGATATCGCGTATATCGGCAACCTTGCACCGGGGCAGACCGCTGTTGCTTCCTACCAGATCAGCGTTGCAAAAGATGCCACCATCAAGCAGTACGGTCTCGATTCCGAGATCCGGTACAACAATGCCCTCGGCGATACATACATCTCCGACCCCGTGAAGGTTCCCATCGATGTTCAAAACCTCACCGGTATCCAAGGCATCGTTTCCAACCCTGTTTACGTCTCTATCATTGTCGCTGTCATCATCGGCATTATCTACGGCGTCTTCCATTCGAAAAGGAAGAAAAATGAGCGTTCGAATAAAAACCCATAATTTTCAGAGGAGTAACATGCCGAAAATATTCTTGAACTATAAGGAAGAGGCAAAAAAGGTCATCATTGACGCCGCAATTACGGTTGCGATCCGGGACGGGTACCAGGCCATGACCATTGATGACGTGGCAAAAGAGGTCGGTGTTACCAAGGGCGCCCTGTACGGCTATTTCCAGAATAAAGAAGAACTCATGAATGAAGTCCTGATCGAGATCTCAAAAAAGATTGAGGAAAACCTGAACCTTTCCCATGTGGAGGGGAGTTTTGATGCCATTCTTGATCAGCTCTCAGAAAAGATTCTGAAAGATCCGCAGATTCCGATAATTTCAGAACTTATGGCGATATCCGGCCGGGATCCGGCTATCCATCAGATGGTATCGAAAATGATGGACCACACTATTCAGTTCCTTGAAAATGATCTGCGGACCCTCCAGGAACAAAAATGTATTCCCGATACCCTTGACCTGCATGCAGCAGCAATCGTAACCGAAGCTTTGTCCCGGGGTATGTCAGCAAAATTATCCATTACCCAGGAACCACAGGAAATCAGAACACTGTGGCAATCTGCCATGAAGAAACTCGTGGGTTTACCGGTGGAGCAACCCAGAGCCGGTATCTCAACCCAATAGCGAAAGATGATTTGGTAAGTATGTCTCCCGAAAAATCACATTCAACGTATCGGTTTTTTAAAAACCTTGAACGCGTGCTCAATCTTACGGATTGCGTATTCGCATTTGCAATCACGTTGATGGTCCTTTCGCTTGCTGTTCCTGTTATTGCGAAAAACGATGCTGCCACAGAACTCCCGATACGCCTCATCAGCGGTTGGCCGACGTTCTTAATCTATGTCATTAGTTTCGTTATAATAGCTGAATGGTGGATGAACCATCACCACGTTTTCCAGCACATAAAGAAGATAGATTACATCATTGTCTGGCTGAACTTCGTGTTTCTTTTTTATATTACATTGATCCCGTTCCATACAGCCATGGTCATTCAGTACCCCGAAACACCAATTGCAGTAATATTTTATGCCCTGACTCAAGCAATGGCCGGTCTGGTTCTTGCTGCACTCTGGTGGTACGCAACGAAAGATCGCAGACTCTCGGAACCTGACCTCACCCAGGGAATTGTACATTATAGAATCATACGTCTGGTAAGTGGATCAGGAGTGTTCCTCATTTCGATAGTAATTGCAGTATTTAACACATATATTGCCGAATTATCATGGATTTTTGTTGGGATCCTCCTTTGGTGGATAAACAAATGGTTCTACCGAAAAGAACTACACGTTTCCGATCATGAAAATATGGGTGGTTGACGTGGTAGATATTGATGAAGTAGAGAGAAAAGTAGTAGTCTTGCAGAGTAAAGTGACTGAATTGGAGAGGGAGATACAAACAATAAAGGAAAATACGACACCAGATGAAATTTGTCGTAAAATTTCGAAACTTTTACATGACGAATCACGGAGGCATGGACTTGTTAGTCGCTAGTATAGGAAAACACTTCGTTTTGTCTCCTCATCAAGAAGTGGGGGCAAATTTCGTGAGGTGAAGCGATGGAACCAGAAAAGAACACGGCCAAAGATGGGATGAGAATTGCCAATACCACAGCAAACCCGGCGCCGTTGGGGGTGCAGGCATTCGCGCCGCTGAGGGTGCTGGCAATCGGAATGACGACGATACTCTCGAACCTTTACAAAGAACAGGTTATCAGGCGGATGAAGTGAACAGGGGGGTATAGTCAAGTTGTCAGCTGCTTAGCCTTTCCTTTAGAAGTATAAAATTTCAATAGCTGACGAAGACTTGACAGAACCCGCATGGATTACGATGATACCATTTCCGTTAAGTCTCGTTATCGCAACGGCACCTATCACGGAAATTATTTTAACCCTTTCTCTCCTCTAGTGAACTTATGACACAGTGGGGACGTGAAGAGGATCGGTTATTGTTGATCCTCATCGGCGGGATCATCGTCATTGTGGCGATTGCTTTCTTGCCGCTCATGACCGTCGTTGTCTGGGCCACCGCGGTTGCCGTAGCGCTGATGCCCTTTCATCGTCGGTTGTCACAAATCGTCAGCCCGGCTGCTTCTGCCACGTTTCTTACTCTTTGGGTACTTCTCGGCGTTCTCCTTGTCCTCTCTGCGGTGGCAAACGTCATCTATTTCAATATCCAGTATATCGGTACCATTGCCACCTCCCTTACACGGGGCTTGGAACACACTGGCCTTGCTACTTTCCTCCCCCCACTCTCGGAAACCCAGCTGAACAACATGCCCCAAACTATCGTACAGATATTACTTCAGGCAGTCACCCCCTCGGGATCGAACCCGGTTCTCCTCGCGCTCCAGATCGTCATCTTCTTTCTCCTCCTTTCTATGCTCCTTTTCTACGGTGAAAAAATATGGGATGCACTGATGCACCCGCTGCCGGATACTGTGCAGGCCGCAATCGGAAAACTTGCTGAGATCACGGGGAATACTATCTACTCATTGCTCATTATCCAGATCACAGCTGCGGCGATCTGTTTCATTCTCGCCGTTCCGTTCTTTACCTTTCTCGGTTACGGCCACGTGCTCCTTTTCTCCACGATGATCGGCCTTGCGATGCTCATCCCCCTTATCGGGGCGCAGTTTTTTCTTTTAATCTTCCTGCTTTACATGGTTGCGCTCGGCGATTACAGAAGTGCGGTGATCGTTGCCCTTATCGGTTATCCTCTGCTCAGCGGTTGGATCGATTTCTATTACCGGCCGATGATGATGGGTAAACGAGTGGCGGTGCACCCGGTATGTATGATGATTGGCATCTTTGCCGGAGTTCCTTTCATGGGGCTGGTCGGTTTCATCCTCGGGCCCGTGCTCGTCGCGCTCGTAGTAACCGGGTTTAGAATCTATGCTGAAGAGATCGGCACGCGTGCGCCACCGGCTCGCTTGGTATAATCCGAGAGAGCGGTAGGCAAATCTTATTATGGTACGCAGGCCATCCTTGACCGTTGCAGTATGACAAGTGAAGAGATGTTGCAGGAAACTGCGTCACGCATGAAAGAGTTTCTGATGGCAAGAAATGTCATGGGCGAATCGATCGATATCGGTGACAAGATAGTAATTCCCGTGGCACGGTTTGGATTCGGCTTTGGCGCAGGTGAGGGCAGCGGGAAAAACGGTGGCGGAGAAGGAGCGGGCGCAGGTGGGGGAGTCGAACCGGTCGCACTCATCATCCTCCACAAGGATGTGAAGGGACCGGAAGGCGTACAGGTTATGTCCATCAGCAAGGAAAACCCTATCGCCCAAGTGATCTCAGCGCTGAGCGAGACGCTCGCGCCACAGGTAATTCAAGCGATCAAGTCCATGGACAAGAAGATGCCGGCGGGGCAGGACACGAAAAAGTCGAACGATTTATAATAGGTAAAAACCGCTATCTGGCGCTGGTATGGACACATTCCTGATCCCCCTTTTTGTCACCGCAGTCCTTTGCGGGGTGTTCATAACGTCAGCGCTCATCCTTTACGCAGTCCCAGTCAGGTTTGCGATCAGCTATTTTCTGAACGAGGGAGGGGAAGAGAGCACGATAACTGCCTCGTGGGGACCGGCATCTTGTTCTGTATCTCATGGAGCCCGACAGAGAGTCACGCGTGTCCTTTTCAGCGGCAGGATGATCTGGTCCCGTTCGGAGCCAGACGAAAACCCGCGGACAGATGCAGCTGAACCCAGCACCCGTGGACAGGGCTTATCATCCACTGAGATCCTCGGGGTTGTTCTCTCTATTATTGGGGATGCGGGAACCTTTTTTGGGGAAGTCTACCGGCAGAGTCGTCTTGACGGGATGACCGGGACGATCAGGATCGGGATGGAGAACCCGGCCGCCTCCGGTATGCTATATGGCGGATACTGGGCGTCGCGGTTCGCCCTAAACGCATCAAGGATCTTCATTGAAATGGAACCGATATTCGGGAAACGGGTACTCGAGCTGGACATTACGATGCGCCTCCGGATCCGCCACCCCCTAATCCTTATCATCCAAGGGATCGCGCTTATACGAAATCCGGCGGTGCGGCGATCGCTTGTCCTCATGCACCAAAGACTGGCGGGGACAGCTGCATGACAGAACCGGAAATCCGAATCCAAACGCCGCTCCGTTCCTGTGGGCGCCTTGTTGTCCCGGTCGTGCGGGAGGACGGTTTTACCGGTATCTGTGGCAGTACTGGATTTGCGGACCCCGTCGCACTTCTCTTCGAGGAGGCTGGGCACTGGTATTTCGTCCCGCTAGTGTCTGGGTTTTCCCAGAAGGAACTCGAACCGGCATTTACTCGCTGACTTTAACAAAAAGCTGTGCTCATGGAGATTTGGCGACTAGTTGAGAGGTTCAGTTGTGGTTACGATTGGTGACTAATACTTCACTTCGTTAAAAGTTTCCAGTCAACTGCCAACGCATCAGAACTTAAAAAAATATTTTTTTGGGGCTATGATAATCGTTCGGTATCCGTCATCAAGTAAAATCAAAAGTTTCGGATAGGTATGTGAAAAATCTGCCGGATATGAGGATCGAGGCATCAGTTGCGCCCACCTTATTTTTAAGATTTAAATGATCAGCAAACATTTTCTCGCGAGTTTCTTTATCAAGGCATGCCGCTATGAAAAGACCCGTTACCATTTCAATACTGTTAGGGTTGTCTACCGCCACATCCCACAACTTCTCGTAAAGCCTGAAACATTATTTAAGGTACAACTCTTTAGGCTTTTCACCGTATGATTGAAGAGTATCGGGGGCCATTGGTTGGTTTTGCATAATTGTGTCTCAGCATGTGTAAATTTAATGTTTTTTGTACACAATGTAATGTGATACGTGGGCGAGCTTAACGACTCCTCTGCGAGTTTTCTCCTGTCCGCAGATTTCTGCATGGGGGCTGGTCGAGCCGAGAAGAGACTCCGGCTGAAAAAGGGGGAAGTTATGGTGCTGGAGCCGCCTGTGCCGGTTTTGTCGTAATTGATATGAACATTGCTGAGATACCAAGTACTACCATAAAGGCACCCGCGATAAATGGAAGGAGGACAACTGAAATGAGGGAGAATACGACCAATAGAATACCGAAAACCAAGCTGAGAAGAATCCGACACTTTTTAGAAAGTAATTAGGTGGTGAATTTATATTTTACCCCTTAATTTTTATCTGTTTAATCATTCTTTTTTCGGAACAATCCTACAACAATGGATCCAACAGCAAGAATTGAGATCCCAATAATGGCCAAGGTGATATAATTGAAGTGTTCCTGAACGATTGGCAGGCTTCCAACGAAATACCCAGCAAGTATGATAGTACAACTCCACAGGAAGGCGCCCACAACGTTATATATGATGAACCATCGGTAATTCATCTTGCCAACACCGGCAAGGAACGGTGCAACTGTTCGGATATAGGGGATGAAGCGTGCGATAATAATGGTAAGACCGCCATATCGGGAAAAATATTCCTCAGTTTTCTCCAGATGACCTTTTTTTACGTGCTTTTCGAGTACTTTCATCCCCTTATTTTTGGCGATCCAGTAATTGACCGAATCTCCAAGAACCGCTGCAGCACAAAGAGTGACGATCAGGATCTCTACCTTCAAGTAACCTGAGCTCGCAAACGCCCCTGCAATAAAGAGAAGCGAGTCCCCGGGAAGAAAGGGGAATATCACAAAGCCCGTTTCGCAGAAGATGAGTACAAACAGGATGATGTAAGTCCAGAATCCATATTTCTGGATAATTCCCGGAAGGTACTTATCGATGTGAATAATGAGATAAAAAAGAGTGAAAAGATCCATAGATGGTAACGATATACCTATCCAATAAATATAAGAGTATTGCAACAGGTATTTGATAGGAAATCCCGAAGAAAAATATGCGGGAGATGCTGCAACCGCTTAAATATTGTTAAAGCGCACACCCCGCAATATGAGTGTAAGGATTATCTTGGCGGGTGCTGTTGCGTTGTCGGGATGTTTAAATAGTCAACATTGATGGGTTACGACGATATCCTTTTCGTTAAGTCCCGTTGTTGCAACAGAACCCATAACAAGAATCTATATTAATAACATAAGACTAACCTAAAGTGAAACATAGGAGGAATACCTATGGACCGTGAAAAACCTGAGAGAAAAAGCACAGATGTGGTTCCTATCACTCCGGGTTCTTCGCTTACAACCCGGAGAGGGCAGAGCTGGCTCGAACGCGATTTTGATTCCATCTTCGATGATTTCCGGAGGTCATTCGACATCCTGATGCGACCGTACTACCCGATGGAGATGCGGATGCTGGAACCCGGCGGATTGCCGGTCAAGTACGCACCGGTCGACATCATTGATGAGGGCGATCATTACGCGATCCATGCCGAGCTGCCGGGCTTTACCAAGGAAGATGTTAATGTCCAGATCAACAGCGATGGCATGAGCATCCGGGCAAAAAAAGAGACGGAGAAAGAGGATAAGAAAAAGAACTATCTTCACCGCGAGCGGATGTACTCATCTTACGAACGTTCGGTCTCTTTCCCAGAGGAAATCGAGCCTGCAAAGGCAGAAGGCAAAATGAACAACGGCATTCTTGAGCTCAAGGTGCCCAAGAAGGAGCCAAAACCAGAGTCGAAGCCTCGGAAAATCGAGTTAGAGTAGATCATTCCGGTAAATGTAAATTTTTTTATTCCTTCATGAGGTGTTCGAATGATCAGTCATAAGAGTCATCCGTTAAGATTCGGACTGAATAATCTCAAATTGGCACTCTCTACTGCAGCATACCCTGCCCGTGTAGCGGTAAGGTTTTTTGTTCTCGCCATTTCAAGATTGTGAACGTTTTACCTCGTTCACGCCTCTTCCACTTTTCCGTCAAACACCTTGTTCCACGGCACAACCTGTTGATGTTATCGGGGCAATTGCGAAACCAGAGTTCATGCGAGAATGGGGCTCTCGCTGGCGTAAATCACAACGGTGATTATCTGAATCGTAGAATGTAAATTATGGCTGATCGGGCAGAGCAACATTACAATGAGGGGGCTCATTTTTCCAATCTTCGTCAGTATGCAGATGCGATAGCCTCCTACGATAAGGCGCTTGCCCTCAAACCAGATTACGCCGAAGCATGGAACAATCGCGGAAATGCACTATATCGGCTCGGTCGGTATACAGAAGCCCTTGTCTCGTATCACAAGGCAATTGCCATCAACCCAAACTTCGCCGCTGCATGGAACAACCGCGGAGCCGTGATAGAGAAACTCGGAAGTTATACAGAAGCAATTGCCTCATATGACAGGGCGATCGCCATCAAACCGGAATACGCCGAGGCGAAACACAATCGGGAGCGTGCACTCAAAAAACGAACCTAACCATACCGATCTTGACGTGAACTGTTTGGGCGGGGGCTATGGGGAGCACGATCACCCCCCGCGCTCAGGTGCCGTCAAAAACGGGCCTTTTTTCATTTGCTCCATACACTTTTTTTCAATCAACGCAGAGAAAGTCCCACAGAATCAATCTGTGAAGGTTTCTAACCCGCCCACAAGAGAGCCGGTGCCGGTAAACATGAGGTGAGAAATCATGCGAAGTTTGACAGAACTGATCGGTATGATCGGTATCGGAGTTTCCGCCCTCATCGTGATTATTGTTGTAGGACTTATTCTGCTTGCAGTGATCCTCATAGGTATCGGCGCCTATGAATCCGCGACCAATCCGCATATAGCAAACCAGACTGCACAGGAATACCAGCAATTGGAACAGAACATCAGTGCGGAGCAGGCCGCGATCTCCGGTGCGGTGGCTAATGTGACCGGAGGAAAATGAATCGTAATCCGCGATGATCCGGGAGACCATTAGGACCAAAATGGACAATAATTGCGTCACTCTACACGTATGTATATAAAAAGGGGAGATCTGAAATGAAAAAGATCGAGATTAGTACCAATGTCTTTGTCCCAATGCCGGTAGTACTGGTCGGGACCCGAGTGAACGGCAAGGTGAATTTCATGACCGTTGGTTGGTGCACCCGGGCCAACGCGAATCCCCCAATGATCCTCTGCGGGATCAATCGGAGCCATTATACCTCCGCTGGCATCGCCTCGATCGGCACATTCTCGGTTAACATTCCGTCCGCGTCAATGGTTGAGAAAACAGATCACTGCGGCCTTGTCTCCGGCAAAACTGTCAATAAAGCAACGGTTTTCGATGTTTTCTATGGCAAACTTGGCACCGCGCCAATGATTCAAGAGTGCCCGATTACGCTTGAATGCCGCCTCGTCCAAACCGTTGATCTCCCAACCAATTACCTCTTTATTGGCGAGATTTGCGGAGCATATGCGGATAGGCGATTCTTAAAGGAGAAACTGCCCGACTTCGAGGCGATTGACCCCCTGATCCTGACCATGCCGGACAACACCTATCGCCATCTCGGAGGCATCGCAGGAACGGCATGTAGCGCCGGTAAAAAATTGATGGAAAGGACGTGAGGGGAGTTAAACGAGAGCCCGGATCCTTTGGTTCTGGTGTATTAACGAGACTTAACGAAAATGATCTCGTCGTGATCAATAACTATCTAGTATTTAAAAAGTCACGGTAATGTGCCTGAACCAGTTTTTACTGGTGCAAATTGTGAGGTATGGTACAAAAGTTTGAATTGTAAGTCCCCTTATTCCGGCGCTTTGTTCAAAAGAATATAGAATAAGTAAATTTTATATATACTTTTGGCATACTCTATTGTGTCGCATTCGGCCAGACCTATATCTTTTCCTTCTGTATTGCCCATTCACTTGGTAAGGACCGGCAGTCTCATCGCAGTTATGGTTCATCGGAACTGTTTTTTACCCCAACGGATACGCCTCATTTCCCTGCACAAACAGGATGTACGAACCTGTACCAGCATTTCTGGTAAAGGAAGGACCCCATGAAAATCGATTTCCATGTGCATACCAGCCAGTTTATCAACGCGGTCAGTAGTCCGCGGCAAGTAGTAAAACGTGCAAAAAAATTCGGGCTCGATTCAATAGCAATTACCGATCGCAATTGGCTGTTTCCTCTTAACAAAGCACGGCGGCTTTTCCGAGAGTTCGGTCTGCTGATCATGCCTGACATTGACGGCGAGGAACATCGCGATCCGGAAACACTGGATTTCTCTTGGTGTTTCTTTGTATTTCGACCGCTCCTTGACCGATGAAGAATACCCATGGATAGAAGGTGAATAGCATTCATGACAATCACGATCCATACCAACCGGCCCGCTGGATTGGTGTTGACCTCAACACCACCGGCCACGCTGTTGTCGCTGCCGATCTGGTAACCGGCAGGATCATGAAACTTGGCAAAAGACTCCAGTTTGCCCCAAATACTTCCATGAAGAAATGTACGAAGCTGTACCGGGAAGGAAAGCTCTGGAAAACCAAAAAGATGAAGACACGTGAACGGAAGGCGTTTAAGGCCACGCTCAACAAGATCTCCCGCCAGATTGTCTCGTTTGCAGAATCATCCTGCGCAGGAATCAAGTTCGAGAAACTCTTCACGTACCGCTATCTGCACCATAAAGAAGCGGAGAACCCGTACGAGTTCTCGTTTGAGAATGATTCGTTCCTCTCCCTGCTACACCTTATCGAGAAGAGGGCGCTCTCCCGAGGAATACCAGTCCTGTACGTAAACCCAACCAACACCTCAAAGCGCTGCAGTAGATGTGGGAGTCTCGGACGCCGGTTCCGGAAACGGTTTGAGTGCCCGCACTGTGGCGCCGTCATCCATGCCGATGTGAATGCAGCTTTCAATATCGCCGCCACCCCCCATAACAAGGACCGGTTCGAGATCGAGTGGATGAGGATGACCCGTAGGGAAATACGGCGAAAAGCCAAGACAATCATTCCTATGGAGAGGCAGTCAGAGTGTGTGCGGGTACTCGATCTTTCCTCTTACCGTGCGATCTTTGATTACGGGGAAACCCTGCAGATGATTCAAGATGAAGGATAAGAACCTGATGAAGGAAACATTTGGAGGCGGCTGCTTCAGGTAAATGCAGCCGCTGTTTCAGCAGATTGAAGGTGGGACTGAAACCCTGGCCAGGTAAGCTGATAGAACAAAGGAGAATCCGATCTACGAAGAGGTGCCAAGCGGCACAACGAGAGATCGTGAAATGAGGGATTCTGATATATGTCAGAGGCCGGTTATTGATTTTCCGCGAAACTATCAGAACTATTCAACTTAATCAGATTTTCCCAAACCAAGATGCTTCATCGATGTTATATCCTCGACAATATAGTTAATAGCATTCTCTGAGATATCTCCCGCATATTCACCGGATCTCCGGATACTCTCAGCGATATAACTGATCGATATGGCCGCCATTGTCTCCTGTTTGAGCGCCATGTTGCTGATATCGCCGCAGATATTCTCCAATGAGGAGATCGATTCGATATTCTTATGGGCTTCTTTAAGATCTGAATTAAAGAACGAGATGATGCTACGGTCGAAGATTTCCATGGAGAGGTTACTTGCTTTCCGGATGGACGTGGCAATCTTTTTGTCGAGGTCCATATCGATGATCGGTTGCGCGTTCTCGGCAATCCGGACCGCATGGTCCCCGATCCGCTCGATGATCCGGCTGATCAATGTATAATACATTGCCATGCCGATCGAGACCTTCATCTTCCGGGACAGGGATGGGTTCTGCAGGATCATGTTGGTCTGCCGGGCGATCAACCAGTTGAGGCGATCCGAGTCCATGTCACGGTTGATCACGTCAGTTGCAAGATTCCGGTTACGGGTCTCGAGCGCGACAATGGCGTCCTCGTGCATATTTTTCACGATCACGAACATGCGCTTGATGGTATTGTCAAATGGCATCTCTGCCGGGTTGAGGAGATCCTTAATCGAGATCTGGGTATCGGTCTCCTCAACGACCTCCTGGCCGATGGTCATCTGGGTGAAATCCCGGACAACGGTACGGACAAATGGAGGGAACCGTTGCTTTGAGGTGATCCGGATAACATTGAAGCCGGTGATATACGTGCCGATCAGGATCCGGAACAGGAATGCCGGATCCGTGATGTGTAACGTATTGATCTCTTTTAACCGCTGAAGCGGTTCATCAGTGGTTTTTTTCGTAACGAGCAACGTACCATCCGGTTGGGCAATAACCCCTACCGGATCGTTTTTCTTTATCTTCATTTCCTGCACCCAGTCCTTGGGCAGGGTGACAACAAACGATGACCCCCCGGTCATCTGGACACGCCGGATTTCCATCTTTCTCCTCCTCAAGAATAGAGTAATCTGATGTTTCTATGTAACTCTATTTGTATCTTTTTGGTATATATACCTGTATATTCTATGTCGAAAAAGTGTATATTACAGCCAGTTGATGTGATAATTGAAAACTATGAAAGCTAAACGGAGTTCGTATCTTTTTGTGACTATGGGCCTTCTTGCATTGCTCATTGTATCGATGTTAATTGCCGGCTGCACGTCCACGGGGACTACCGCCACGCCGTCAAATCCTGTACCGACCGCCACTGCGGCACCCGCTGCACAGGCTGCGGCTGCAACCCCGGTCATGACTGCACCACCAGCAACCGTTGTCCCGGCAACCAGCGCGGCACAGCAGCAGACCATCACGGTCAGCGGTTCGACAACGGTCCAGCCGATCGCTCAGGATGCGGCTGATGCATTTATGAAACTTCACCCGGAAGCTGACATTCAAGTCTCCGGTGGAGGATCTGGAGTTGGTATACAGGCCATAACTGCCGGATCCGTGAATATTGGCATGTCATCCGTCGATCTGACCGCGGCCCAAAAGGCTGCAATTAAAAACTGCGTGGTGACAACGGTAGCACAGGATGGCATTGCGATCATCGTCAACCCGGCAAACACCCTGAACCAGATCAGTCTGAGTGATGCCGCATTGGTTTACACGGGCAAGATCACGTCATGGGCTGCATTAAATGGTGCGAATGTGCCCGGCACCAATAACAACATTGTTCTTGTCGGCCGGGACACCTCGTCCGGTACCCGCTCGTACTTCGATTCGTCCGTTTTGGGCGGCGCGAGTGACGCCAGCACAATGCTGCAGCTGAACTCCAATGGTGCGGTCGCACAGACCGTTGCCCAGACGCCCCAGGCAATTGGGTATATCTCCATCGGGTTCCTTTCCCCGAATGTCAAGGCACTATCACTCTTTACCACGGGTGGACAACTGATCCCGGCAAGTACTACAACCGTAGCAGACCACACCTATCCGATCTCCCGTAACCTCTATATGATCACCCAGGGTCAGCCAACGGGTCTGACCGCAGATTACATCAACTTCATCCTCAGTCCGGATGGACAGAAGATTGTCGCTAATGACGGCTACGTCCCCCTCCCAACTAAATAGACTCAGACCAGTTAGACCTACCCAATCTTTTTCTTTTTGAAGGAAAGGCGACGGTAATGCCCACCATCTATCAGACGATAAAGGATGCGTTCGGTGGTACCGCCCGGTTTTCTCTCTGGAAAGAAAGATCCATCAGGACCGTATTCTTCTTCACAGCATTCTTTGCAGTTATTGTCATCACGTTTATCCTCTTCTTCCTCCTTCGGGATGGCTATCAGATATTTGAGCAGGTCGGCATCCTCAAATTCCTGTTCGGCACGTCCTGGACACCTGCAGCGGAGGTGCCATCCTACGGGATCCTTCCGCTCATCGTCGCCACGCTCTTTGTTACTATCGGTGCGATGGTGTTTGCTGTCCCGCTTTCTATCGGCTGTGCTATTTACATCTCAGAGCTCGCCTCTCCCCGGATAAAAAGCGTGCTCAAACCGGCAACCGAACTGCTTGCCGGTATCCCCTCGGTAGTCTATGGGTTTTTCGGGCTTATCGTCCTGACCACGTTTATCCGCACGACATTCAACATCCCCAGCGGGTTGACCTGGCTTGCCGGTTCCATCCTGCTCGGGGTCATGGCGCTCCCCACGATCATCAGTGTCTCCGAGGACGCGATCAGCTCCGTCCCGGTTGAATACCGTGAGGGATCCCTCGCTGTCGGTGCCACCCGCTGGCAGACGATCAGCCGTGTCATTGTACCGGCCGCACTATCAGGAATTGCGGCGGCAATCATCCTCGGTATCGGGCGTGCGATCGGCGAGACGATGGCCGTCCTGATGGTGACCGGGAATGCCGCAATCATCCCCAGCCCGATCTGGAACGTGCTTTCCCCGGTCCAGACCCTCACTGGCACCCTTGGCATAGAGATGGGTGACGTTATCGTCGGCAGTGATCACTACCACGCACTCTTCGGCGTTGCTGTGGTGCTGCTGGTCATCACCCTCATCGTCAACCTCAGCGCGGAAAGGATACTCTCCTACCTCCGCGAAGGGAGGACCGGCCGCGCAGCAAAAAACCCCCTCATTCCATCGTCAGTGAAGACCAGACTGTTCTCCTGGATCAGGATCCTCGCCTCTGCCGGCTTTTTGATCCTGCTCCTCATTGCCGGGCTGTGGTGGGTGGCAGTGCCGGTTATTCTTGCTGCGATCGTCTGGTACTATTGCCGGGACCAGATCTCGCAGAAACATATCGAGAAGATCGCATTTGCGCTGGTTATTATTGCTGCCGTTATCGTGATTGCGATCCTCGCCATCCTCCTCGAAAACATCATCGTGAACGGACTGCCCGCTATGTCGTGGGAATTCCTGACCCAGCCCCCCACCAACCTCGGCCGGGGCGGGGGGATCTTCCCGGCGATTGTCGGGACATTGTACCTAGTAATAGGCGCGATCCTGATCGCCCTGCCGCTTGGGGTGGGGGCCTCGATCTATCTGGTGGAATATACGCAGGAAGGACGGATCATCCGGCTGATCCGCACCGGTGTGGACCTCCTGAACGGGACACCGTCCATCGTCTTCGGGCTGTTTGCGTTTGCTTTCCTCGTCCTGTACCTGAACCTCGGGATCTGCCTGCTTGCCGGGCAGATTACGCTCGCACTCATGGTATTGCCGACTGTCATCCGGACAACGGAAGAGTCCCTGAAGTGCATTCCCCAGTCCCTGCGCGAGGGGAGCCTCGCGCTCGGTGCAACCCAGTGGCAGACCATCCGGAACGTGGTGCTCCCGCCGGCGATTCCCGGCATTCTCACCGGCGCTATCCTCTCCATCGGCAGGGCAGCCGGGGAGACAGCTCCTATCATGTTTACTGCCGTCGTCTTCTCCCGGCGATTCCTGCCTACCTCGGAATTCCAGCCGGTGATGGCACTGCCCTATCACCTGTTCATCCTTTCCACAACCGTGCCGGACTCAGCGACCAACCGGTATGGTACGGCACTTGTTCTCCTGCTCCTGGTCATCGCCTTTTACTCAGTGGCGATCGTCGTACGGCATCATTATTCAAAGAAAGTACGGGGATAACCCATGTATGAAAACCCTGCGGAAAATATCATCATTTCAACCAAGAACCTGAACCTCTGGTATAACGAGAAACAGGCGCTCACGGATGTCACCATGGCCGTCCAGAAGAACCGGACGACCGCACTGATCGGGCCATCGGGGTGCGGGAAATCGACACTTCTCCGGTGTTTCAACCGGTTGAACGACCTGTTCGGCCATGTCAGGATCACCGGTGATATCACCTTGGACAACGAGAGCATTCACGGCACCGCCGTGGATATCGTGATGCTGAGGAAACGGGTGGGCATGGTCTTCCAGAAACCCAACCCGTTCCCCAAATCCATTTACGAGAACGTGGCGTACGGCCCCAGGGTCCACGGCATCCATGACAGGAAGGAACTTGACGTGATTGTCGAAAAGAGCCTCCGGCATGCAGCGCTCTGGGAAGAAGTAAACGATCGTCTCCATGAATCCGCGCTTGGACTTTCGGGCGGGCAGCAGCAGCGGCTCTGTATCGCACGGACCCTCGCGGTGGAGCCGGAGGTGATCCTGATGGACGAACCCTGTTCGGCGCTCGACCCGATCGCAACCGCAAAGATCGAGAACCTCATCGAGATGCTCAAGCAGGAGTACACGGTGATCATCGTTACGCACAACATGCAGCAGGCTGCACGGGTGAGTGACTTCACCGGGTTCATGTATCTCGGTAAACTGATCGAATATGACCAGACCGTGAACATCTTTGAGCACCCGAAAGAAGAACTGACGGAAAAATATATTACCGGCCGGTTCGGGTGAGTGGAGATCTATGACAGATAAATTTCATGCAGAACTCGAAGACCTGAAAAAGGAGGTTGCGGGGATGGCGAATTTCGCCCTTGGCATGCTCCGCGACGCCCTAGAGTCGTTCATCAATCAGAATGAGGAACAGGCATCAACGGTGGTGGAACGAAAGGAGCAGCTGCGCGAGACCGGGGTCCGGCTCGAGGAACGTTGTTACCAGCTGATTGCCCTGAACCAGCCGATGGCAAAGGATATGCGGACGATCGCCTGCTCGCTCAAGGTGATCTCTGCCGCGGACCGGATCGGGCGCTACGGCAAATCGACAGCGAAGATCGTAAAAGAGATCTCCCGCCAGCCTCATATCGCCAACATGATGAGCCTCCCGCTCATGGGGGAATATGTCCTTAGCATGATCGAGGATGCCGTAGTGGCCTATGATATGGAAAATAGCCAGACCCTGAAGGATTTCTCCGCGCGGGATGATGCGATCGATGCACTCCGCCACTCCATCTTCCGCGAAGCGATCACGTACATGATGGAGAACCCCAAGACCATCACCCAGGCCACCTTTTATATCATCATTGCGCGGTATCTCGAACGGTGCGCAGATCACGCCTGTAAGATCGCAGAGAATGTCTGGTACATGGAGACCGGCGAACGTGTCGAGATCAAATGACAGGTCAGAAAAAAATGAGGCTGTGAGGGAAAAAAAGACCGTTCTTTTTGTCTGTTTCTTTAACTCGGTCAGATCCCCGATAGCTGAAGGCCTTCTCAGGGACCGATGCGGTGACCGGTACACAGTCTTTTCAGCGGGTGTCGCGCCGACTCGGCTGAACCCGCACACGATAAAGGTCATGCAGGAGACCGGTATTGACATATCCTCGCATATTCCGACTTCCATCTATCAATACCGCACAACGGACTTTGATTATGTGGTATCCCTGTGCGATATTGCTCGGCCTATCGTAGATGGGATGCTGTCCCCTAAAAATAAAGGGTTTCATAAAGGATTTGTAAGCCCGTCGGAAATCGGCAGAGACCCGGAGGAAATTGTCGAAGATTTCCGGAATCTCAAGAATGAGATCGATACATACCTATCAGAAATCTTTCCGGAATGCCCACAAAGGAACCAGAAATAAGACTTGATACCGGGCAATGATGTTGCCAATGAAAACAAAATATGGATGGGTGGAGATCGATGGTGTTAGGTACGATCATGATGTGATCATCCATGTTGACCGTAAGGTAACCAGACGAGAGAAGAAGGGATCCAAAAAGCTGAAGCAAAAATATGGGCATACCCCCCTTTCCGGATCTGAACTTGATCTTCTAACGAAGGAACACCCGGCAGTTATCTATATTGGGACGGGCCAGTTTGGGGATCTTCCCATTGCTCGTGATGCTGAGTTGGTTCTGGAACGATACGAGACCATCGTGCGGAAAACGCCGGAGCTTATGGATATGCTCGCGGAAGAAAAACGCCCTTTCGTTGCCGTCTTGCACGTCAAAACCTAACAACGGTTCTGGTAGAAAACCTTAGTATAAAATCAATCGATTTGTGCAGACCCCTTATCAGCTGTTCATAGAAAAATTTCAGTGAACTTTTCTCCTCTCCGGGTTTTAAATAGGCCTCAGGTGATTGAACAAATCTTCATCATTCAGCACGGCGATATACAAACACTGGAGATTTTTAGCCTGGTGAATAATGACAGAAAAATTTCATACGGAATTAGCAATGCTGAAACAGGACACTATCAAAATGGCGCATTTTGGCCGGGATATGCTGAATGAATCGATTACTGTCCTGATGAAAGAGGATGTCACCAGCGCATCCAAGATCAAACAAAAGAGAAAACCTCTTCGGGAATTGACCTTCGGTCTTGAGGATCGTGCCTACCAGTTGATTGCCCTCTACCAGCCGATGGCGAAGGATATGCGTACTATTGTCTGTACGCTCAAGATGATTGCTGCAGCTGAACGTATCGGGAGGTACGGCAAGGATATCGCAAATATGGCAAAACACGTGCAGAACCAGCCCGATGTAACCCACGCTGTCCTGATACCTCAGATGGCTGAACAGGTAACCGGTATGATCGATGATGCAATTTCAGCGTATGGGAACGAGGATCTTGCTCTGATCAGGAATTTTTCTTCACGGGACAATACTGTAGATACCCTGTGGCATTCGTTCTTCCGGGAAATGCTCTTGTTCATGAGGGAAAATCCCGCAACAATCAACCGTTGCACATATTACATCATGGTTGCCCGGTATCTGGAACGATCAGGAGACCATGCCTGCAAGATGGCAGAAAATGTCCATTTCATGGTTACCGGCGAGCGTATTGAGATAAAGTGAGGTGAGTTTTGAAGAGAGGAAAGAAGGCGCGCATTCCTCACTTTTGACGATTATGAAATACCACTTTCTTCAAGGTTCCGGTGAATTCTCGGTTAGTGACCGATATTTTCACCTTGTTCCAATTTTCAAATCAACTGCAAGGGCGCTAGACTGATATTACTATATATTCTTAAAATGATAATCTATATCTCTGTTTGAAACTCTATAATTGTTTATGAAAAAAGTCGAAGCATTTGTGAGACCTGAACGTCTCGATGATGTCAAAGCATCCTTGCTTAAAATGGGCCACAGATCTATGATCAATTATGATATCTGGTATCGTGGAACCGAAAATGAGATTAACCAGCACCAAGGTCACGGGCGTTCATCTCTTCACGATTTCATGCCAAAAGTAAAGATTGAACTTATGGTGAAGGATGAATCTGTCCAAAACATAATAGAAGCTATTTGTGATAGTGCTTCTTCAGGGCAGATCGGCGATGGCAAGATCTTCATACTCCCTGCAGAGGAGGCAGTCCGTATACAGACAAGAGAGACCGGGGATGCGGTTTTCTAGTCCGGAACTATGTAAAATGTTCAGTTCTGGTATATCCACAATTGTAAGCCCAATTTTTCTCTTCAAAAATTTTGCAGATCAACTATAGATGTAACAGAATAGTATTATCAGAAGACTTAAGAGAGATGTTTATGGTGATCCTGCTGATCCTTTCCTATTCTTAGAGTGTCAAATATACCCTGTTTTTCGGAGGATGCCGGCAATACCAAAATACACCGCACCGATAAGAAGATCGGTTTTTAATTCAGTAACGATGAACGCGTAGTCCCCCAAACGGTATGCACCCCAGACAAGGAGGCACCGGTACCCGATCCAGCAAGTAACAAAAATCAGGAACGCGTACCCGATGCCAATCCCGACGCTCCAGGTTATTGCGAGTTTGTCCAAATTCCGGTAGGCCAGTGCTACGGGTTTTCCCCCGGTTCGATCCTGCATGATACCCATTTTGGTACTTTTTTGCATAGATTTTCACATCCTGATTAAAGATACTCAGATAACACATCGTGGTAGAGCTGGCGGACATTCTTTTCTGTCGTGGTCATGGATGGAAACCCGGAGAAGCCGGCAGCATGACGGGCATCCCGGAGAAGCCGGAGGCCATACTGACTCCTGGAGAGAAACCATCCTTCATTTTCATAATAACGGGAGAGGTATTCCTGCTCCCACTGTCCCGGTGTCGGTATCAGGAGTCCGCTCCCCAGACCTGCTTCGGCAATGTCCATCATGGTAGTGTAACCGGAACGGCAGATGATGAATTGCGACCTCGACATCAGTAACGATTTTTCCCGGCTGGAGATGTACGAATAGATCACTGTTCCATCATCCAGCAAGGTAACCTGATCCGTTGCTGGTTTGCCCAGCAGGACCACTTTTCTCCCAGGGAGATGCGGGACCTGTGGCAGGAGGATTTTTTCGAGTGCCGTCCGCTGAGGTTCCATTCCCGAGATAACAATCAGGTAATCAATGTCTTTTCTTACCGGTTCTTTCCGGACGCTGGCGAGAATCCCGTTGTAATAAATCCGATCCCGAAGTGCCGGAACGCAGGTCTGGGAAAGTTTCCCTGCAAGAGCACCCCTGCCCGGAGCGTTGTCCGGCACGACTATTCTCGTGAACATCGAAAAGGCATCGGCTTGTACATAAACTCCGAGCAGCTCGACCGGCCACGCGATAAGGGGGAGGCTCTGGTGCAGCTGGTGAGTAATCTGGATCGAAGGCACTTGCCGCGAATATACGCCAGACCGGGAATCACTGATGATGAGATCGAATGCATGTTTTGAAAATATCTTCTCGGCCCTTTTCCGTTCCGATAAGTACGCTCCGATAAGTCGGGGTATGTATGCCGTGTATGTCGGCAGAAAGATCCTTCCGTTGTTGTGAGGAACTGGGTAATCCTCAAACCGGATAAACCTGCATTCAGGGCACTCTTTTTTCAGAAACGCGAGGGCGTTTCCGCTGGTACCGATGGTGACCTCGTGCCCGTTTCGGAGAAGTTCCCTGATTATCGGTACATCACGGGACGCATGGCCAAGTCCCCAGTTCAATGGTGAGACAAAAACCGATCCCATTTGTCACCATTCCCTCTAGTAGTTTTGCGGCCAAGTGCCGGCATGGGTGAAACTGGTTGCAGGCATACAACATTATTTTTTATTTTAACTATATATACACTTGTTGTAATCATATAGTCCAGTACATATACCGACTGACGTGGAATATGTTATTCCGGGGAGTGAACTGATCCGTCATGGAGTATTCCGGCCGGCAGTGGGCGCGGAACCCTGTCATAGCGATTATTGCAGCAGCCGTACTCTTCGGTATTGCCACGCCGGTTCTGAAATTACTGCTCTCCAAAGTTACGCCCGTGCTACTTGTTACGCTTCTTTCTTTGGGTGCCGGCGGAGGGGTCCTGTGCTGGCTTGCCGTATGCCAATCGGATTTTTCCGTTCTGCCCTGCCGGGCCCTCCCAGACAGAGACCGATACTGGCTTGCAGGTACGGTGGTTATCGGTGGTGTAGTTGCACCGCTTGTGCAATTTATTTCCCTTGCAGTCACACCAGCTGCTACAGCCTCGCTCCTTTTAAACTTCGAAATCGTGTCGACATTACTCATTGCGTACCTAATATTTCGCGAACCGGTTGACAGGAAGACCGGGCTTGCCCTCACCGCAATCCTCACCGGCAGTATCCTGTTGAGTTGGAATGGGGGTAGCGTCTTTGATTTTTCGATCGGTGCAGCCGGTATCGTCGTGTCTTGTTTCTTGTGGGGCCTGGACAATAATTTCATGGGTCGAATCTCTGGGCTCTCCCCCGGTATGATTGTCGTAGTCAAGGAGTTGGTTGGCGGGGGCATTGTAGGGACGTTGGTCATCCTTTTCCGCGAGCCATTTCCCGGGTGGGTTCCGGTCGGGTTTGCCCTTTTGACGGGATTTCTTTCCTTTGGTGTGGGTCTTGTCCTGCTTATTACGGCACTGCGTACAATGGGTGCGGCCCGGGCAGGTGCTGTTTATGCCGCCGCCCCGTTCATCGGATGTGTCGTCTCCCTTTTCCTCTTCTCTGATCGTCTCGGAAACCAGTTCTGGGTATCTTTCTGCCTCTTTCTTGCTGGTTCACTGGTCATTATCCGGGAACAATGGGAAGGCAGGAATAGCACAAGTAGGAAGACCGGCACGGCATGTCCACCCCGTCAATAGGCAGTGAGTCTTCGCTCATCAGAACCGAGGAATGTCCAGGTCACAGCGACCGGCAGCCGAACCGGCCGAAGGACCTGCAATGGTGCCCGGATAGAGAAGGAATGGATTTGGGTTTCACACATCCGCAGGCACGCGGTAAGGATCGAGACAGTGATTTCAGCGATCTCCTCGCTCTCCTGCCATGCCGGGTCTGTCCGGATACATGTGTCGAGAAACGGAAATTCTTTTACAGCATGCCGGGCGAGGTGTGCGGCACCGTCTCCGATTCGTTGCGTGAATGCAGGGTGAAGGATCCACCGGGAAGGCGTATCCAGAAGGGCGCGGCGGAAGCAGAACCCATCCCGCATATTCCCTGCGACATATTCTTCATACGCAGTATGGTTTTTCTGGCATGACGGCAGAAGCGGGCGGGCATGCCACGGGTTTCCTGCATCCTGCAGGAAATGCATCGCGTGGCCGAGTCTCTCCAGAGCTCCCGTTCCTTGGGCCGCAGTTTTGGCCTCACGTATCGCTTCTTGCGTCAGTTCACCGGCAACATAGGAACAGAGCGGCATATAGTGCCGCACTTTATCGAGAATTCCCCATCCGTCAGGCATTAAGACATTTCGTCGGAGTACTTCCCGCTGAGATCGGGAAAGCCCCATACGGAGTGCGGCAACATCAGTAAGATCCCAGTGCGTTGAATCTCTCCAATGTTCAACCGTTGGTATCATATGAATAGAGTTAATCGATTAAATATATACTAAAGTTACTAAATATATATACGTTCCCCAAAGTGGAAGGACGTAATCGACCAAGAAGACGTTAACGCATTTTGAAATGAAATGGCGGGGAACGGAATCAACCAGATAGTGTCGGCCGCACCGGAAGCCACAATGCATATACACGGGGAAAGTTCCGCGATTCCCATTTATGTAAGAAAAAGAAGCAGAAGAAATGGAATAGAACAACCTTCTGATTGATCCAAGATCGGAATTAACGGAAAAATGGGTAACAGGCGGGGGATGATGCCGATAATAATCTTATGGTTAAAATCTTGTCAGCCTGAAATTACGTTGTGATCTCCAGTTATTCTCATGTCGTACATGGATCATTCCCAACCAGCCTGTACATTTGATACTAGGATGAGGATAGATATATTCTTTTTCGCAATAGACTATAGTTCACTCCTAATAATATAGGGTAAAAAAGAGTGATGCGAGCTGTGTTTTCCTGGAATTCGTTCATGTTATCAACCGCCCTGCTTATAGTATATGCTCAACCAACGGACACGTATCAGCAATTGCGGAAGTAGCTGAGACCAACCGCGAATTAATCCGAACCGGCGTCCTCTTTAACCACAATGCCATGGCGGGGCGGGGAATCCTATGGCAACTGGCTCAGTCCGCCGTTTGTGGATCCATTTTGCTTTCACCCAGTCACGAAGCGCTCTGAGATCTTCCGAGTCTTGTGAGTACAAGTCAATGCCATGGGGGTGAGGAGGTAGGTTTACTATATCATTTTCAGCCCGTCTGCCCTCCGTTTTTCCACAAATCGAATGTTCAAGCACCGAAGAGTGCCAATCAATTGCCCTTCCTATGTCGTCTGCCAGCCTCCTGCCATCGTTCCTCTGCACGGGTTGAGTGATCGTCATTACGAGCTTGGTATTTCGAAGAAGGTGCATGGATCAACCTTCATTCTTATTTTTCGCTGAACCGTTCGAGATCGCAGTTCCTGACCTCAATGTACGTAGTAAGCCGCTGATTATCTGCCATGTGATCCTGCTTCTGCACCCCACGTTTGTACTCAGGTTTATTCACAACAGCTTGTCTGGATTTCAGAGTCGAGATAAGCCGGAGCAAGTTGCGGCCGGCGCGTACGTCCTGTTCACATTCAGCACGGAGGGCATCAACTTTTTTCATTAGTAACCGGATAAGATTTTTACGTTCGCGATGGAAGTTCTCCTCGTTCCGACATTTTGTTTTGGGCGGCGAAGGTCTTCGCAGTCCGGAGGAGGCTTCTATGAACTGCGCCGGTGTATCCGGCAGGGTTTCTGTTTCTGTATACATAGTTTATACTTCATTTCTATACTTAAAAGAATTTCCATATACTATACCACATTCATTATTCGTTTCTCTGAATATTAAAAGCGAGAAATGAGGTACAACCGAGTCCGTTGGCCGCGATGTAAGATACGATCCCATCAGTAAAATATGCAGATACTTCTTGATAAAGAGCCAGCTGCCAACAATTTGACATGGCCTAAATCTCATAACAGTTTTAGACATATAGCACTATAGGGATTCAAAAAGAAAATATGATATAACTTCAAGGGGGAATTTTGTAACGGAAATCACACAATGAAGATACGAACGCGCTCGTGGCTGATTCTGGTCGCAATGATCATCATTTTTTTTATCGCTCTGAGCTTCGTGACTCAGACCCTCATTCTCGAATCCTTCCGCAATGTTGAAAACGAGGAGATGACCGCCAATGTCGAGCGGGTAATTGCAAATCTCAATGGAGAGGAGCAGGACGTTGCCGCCATCTGTCAGGAATGGGCTCAGCGGGATGAGGTCTATATGTTCCTTAACGAGAACAACACGGCCCGGACCCTTTCTGGTCCTACGCTGCCCACATCGCTGGAGACTCTTGGCATTGATTATCTCCTTATCTATGATTCATCCGGCAACCTCGTTTTTTCCGATAGTGCATGGGATGGAAACGGGAGCGTGGGAACTGTGCCCTTAGAATTAGATGGTATTGTCCGGGATAGCATCATCCCCGAAGGGATGCCACAGGGTGTCTCGGGACGGCGTGGTATATCCTTTGTCAATAATGATCCAGTAATCCTTGCCGGATATGCTGTCACTGATGGAAATCGGTCGAATCCATCCCGCGGTACGTTGGTGATGGTCCGGAAGCTGAATGCTGACCGGATCACCAACCTTGAGACCGCACTCCAGCTGCCCCTGATCGCCCTTGTGCCGTATTCCTCGCGGGCAGGCAATGGTACACTCAGTGTCGATAATGTGAAAACATTGGAACATGGCGGCATCATCGCCCGGCCGATCGACCAAAACCGGCTCGAAGGATTTGCACTGATCACGCGGATCGAGAACAAGCCGATGTTCCTAATGCTGCTGACAGAGACTGCCCGCCCCATGTACCAGCAGGTGCAGACATCCATCATCATTGTTGCATCTGCCATCATCGCACTTAGTATATTCTTTCTGATTGTTGTACAGTTGCTGCTCCAGCGGTTCATTTTGGCACCGATGAGCATGCTTGTCGAGAGAATACAATCGGTCGGCAGATCTGGGGACCTTAATCAGCATATGCCGGAATATGGCGATGACGAGATCGTATCCCTGACGCGTTCTCTGAACCGGATGCTCAGTGAGATCCGTAAGAAGCGCGATGAGCTCAATGCAGCACGGCAGGCGCTTGCCAAACGCAACCATGATCTTGAGGAACTGAACCGAAAGGCGAACCTGTATCTTGACATCTACCTCGATGTCATCACGTATGAGATCCTCAATGCAATCATGGGGCTGCGGGGTTATGCCGAATATCTTAAGCATACAGCTGGCGACAAGGAGAAATTACTGATAGACCGGATTATCAAGCTGGCAAAAAAGAGCAACAATGTGATCCGCAACATTGAGACGATTAGCCGAATCTACAAGACACCTCAGGAAGTCCATGGAGTGGATCTCAGGATAATCGTGCAAAAAGAGATTGAATTGCGGCCGAAAGTTCGCATCAATGTCGAGGGATGCGAATGCACAGTCTTCGCAGATGACATGCTCGGTGTAGTATTCGACAACCTCTTCGCAAACAGCCTCAAGTTTGGAGGGCCGGACGTGGAGATCACGGTCTCTGCGAGAGATGCTGGTGGAGGGCAGATTGAGGTTTCCGTCTCCGACAATGGACCGGGAATTCCCGATGCGATGAAACCGCTGGTCTTCGATAGGTTCGCGAAAGATTCCAAGACGCGGAGCAGCTACGGCCTTGGACTCCATATCGTCAAGATGCTCATCGAAGGATATGGGGGGAGGGTATGGGCGGACGACCGGGTTTCGGGAGCACCGGAGCAGGGTGCTGCCATTAGGTTTACCCTCAGCTCAGCCAGAACAATAACGGAAAATCACCGGCTTTGCACATAAAAGTACTTTTTTTTGTCCAACTTTATGTGCAAAATCAATAACTTTATATACTATCTCTAAAGCAATCAAGGCTTTATACTGTGAGCTCGTCGCCAGCTTTCATCAGTACGACCTTGATCCCCGGCGCGGCGGAGATCATCATCTCTCTAAACCGCGTGGGGTTTGCCCGGTTCTGGTGCATAGGCACGACGACCTTCGGCCCGATGGCGATTGCCGCCTTCACGGCGTCTTCGATGTTCATTGTCACCAGGCCGCTGACGGGCAGCAGTGCCACGT
>Ga0326727_10007385_pt1 | contig 29122 bp, 21 predicted proteins | sample MB2enrmetagenome_FD_207643 | JGI IMG/M metagenome (GOLD analysis project Ga0326727, IMG submission 207643) | Lab enriched peat soil microbial communities from McLean, Ithaca, NY, United States - MB29MY | ecosystem: Environmental > Terrestrial > Soil > Wetlands > Peat | place: USA: New York... | reverse complement strand
GCGAAAGCCTGGCCGGATTTTCGGTTTTGCTGGTGACTGCCTGAACGTAAAAGTTCACTCGGATTTCGCTTGGAGCGATCCTTCAGCGACCTTTCCGTTTGCCCATTTCGTAAAATGGCTTGCCCGTTAGCGGAATCCCCATTTGCCGTGCCCCACAACCAACATGGACATCTGCTGAAGTGCGGCCCGCGAAGCTGGCGAATGGCCGGTTTTGAAGTGACTACCGAGGGGGATTGCGCAGAGCAAAGCTCTGCGTTTCGATTCGCAGAGCTTTGCTCTGCGCAATCCAACCCACGGGAACCCGGGGAAGGCGGGGCGCGGAGGGACTGGGCAGGGCGAGCCCAACCCCTACGCCGCGCGCGCGCTTCCGCCCGCCGGTCCTCTTCGCCTCTTCGGGCGGACATTGTGTCTGCCTTGTGGGTACCGTGAGCTAGGCTCATTTTTATGTTGACAAAGCCTAGGTATAGTGACATACTAGTGTGGGTACTATTTGCTTGCTCCGTAAAACGGGACAAGGGACGAAGGGATAGGGATTATGGGTTCGGGGTTAGGGATTAGGGGTTCGAGGTGCCGTGGGCAGGGAATGGGGAATTAGAGTGCTCAAGGATTCAACTGCAACGAAAGATCTTGACTTTCGCCGGATGTGCCGCCTTATCAATGCTTTCGGAAGATCCGGGAGGGAATCCTGCAAAAAAAGATGTTAGAAAATGACGTTCGAAGCGGGAATGTGTATGAAAACAAAGGAAACACTGACAAAATATCCTTGAAAAATTCGGACATTTATGTCTTAGAGTCGGACATTTTCGGCTAACCGACACGAATTTTGCAGAAATTCGGCGTGAATTTACGTGATATATTGCAAAGCTTAACTCCAAAAAATGGCACGAGGTGCAAATGCGGCTCTCCTTAACACCGGTCCGGTTGAAGCGGCACGCGGCGCAACTGTTTGGCCGCAAAGTGGGCGTCGTGTGCGGGGACGCTCGATTCACCTATCGCGAGTTCAACGAACGCGCGGACCGGCTTTCCGCCGCGCTCCTGCGTCTGGGGGTGCGAAAAGGCGACCGCGTTGCTTACCTGAGCTTCAATTGCCATCGCCTGCTGGAGGCCTATTACGGGGTGCCGCAGATCGGCGCCATCCTGCTGGCGATGAACATCCGCCTGGCCCCGGAAGAGTTGGCTTACATTCTGAATGACGCCGCCCCGCGCGTGGTCTGCTTCGATCCCGAATTCATTCCGCTGGTGGAGGCCCTGCGGCCGCGCGTGTCGTCGGTGGAGCACTACGTTTCATTGCGCGACATCAAGCCGGCTTGGGCGGAGGAAAAGTTCTATGACGAGTTACTGGCCGCCGCCCAGCCCGCCGATATCGATTACCGCGAAATAGATGAGAACTCCGTGGCCGAATTGTTTTACACCAGTGGCACGACGGCGTATCCAAAGGGCGTCATGCTCACGCACCGCAATCTCTACCTGCACGCCTTTTACACCGCCCTGGGCATGAAGGCCTCGGACCGCGACGTGCACCTTTACACGGTGCCGCTCTTTCACGTAAACAGTTGGGGCGCGCCCCACATTTTCACCTTGTCGGGCGGTCGGCATGTGATGCTCCGAAAATTTGACCCACCGTCGGTGCTGGAGCTCACCCAGCGCGAGCGCGTCACGCGCCTGCACATGGTTCCCGCCATGGTCATCGCGCTGCTGAATCATCCGGATTTTTCCCGCTACGACTTGAGCAGCGTGCATGAAGTCATGATGGGCGGCGCGCCCACCAACACCGCCCTCATCCAAGAAATAGAAAAGAAAATTCCCGGTTGCGTCGCCAAGGGTGGCTATGGGCTGACGGAAACCTCGCCGGTTATCACCCTGGCCCACATCAAGGAGTATCTCGCGGACGATCCCGAGGAGGAGAATCTCCGGCGCAAGGCGAAAGCCGGTTACGCCATGGCGGGCAACGAAGTTCGCGTGGTCGATCTCGATGGGCACGACGTGGCGGCCAACGGCCAACAGGTGGGCGAAGTGGTGGTGCGCGGCGACGTGGTGATGGAAGGTTACTGGCGCCAGCCGCAAGCCACCGCCGACGCCCTGCGCGATGGCTGGTTCCATACCGGGGACCTGGCCACCCTCGATGAGGAAGGTTACGTCCTCATTGTCGATCGCGCCAAGGACATGATTCTGAGCGGCGGCGAGAATGTGGCCTCGGCGGAAATCGAGCGCGTGCTTTACCAGCACCCCGCCATCCTGGAATGCGCCGTCATCGCCATTCCCGACGAGCAATGGGGAGAAGTTGCCAAGGCCGTCATCACCCTGAGAGCCGGCTGCCAGGCGAGCGACGCCGAAATCATCGACCATTGCCGAAAACATCTGGCGGGATTCAAGATTCCCAAATCGATTGAATTTGCCGACGCCCTGCCGAAAGGCGGGACGGGGAAGATCCTGAAAAAAGTTCTGCGCGAAAAATATTGGGCGGGCCAGGAGCGGCGCGTCCATTAGACCATTTTGGATTTTGGAATCGCGATTTTGGATTGAGGAAGGCCTGTTACAATCACCCGCTATGGCCGTAGATCCTGGCTTACTATCGCTTCCGCTGTGGGTGAACGAACCCCTGAAGCCCTACACGACGTTTAAAGTGGGCGGGCCGGCACGCTCTTTCATCCCGGCGAGGTCGATAGACCAAGTCCGGTTCGGTTTAGCCTTCGCCGGAAAACAGAATCTTCCCTTATTTGTGCTTGGCGGTGGGAGCAACATTCTAGTCAGCGACCGCGGCTTTGCAGGCAAGGTGCTGCACCCGGTCTTTCAAGGTAAATGGCCGGCTTTGGAAGATGCGGAATGCGTCACGCTCGAGGTGAATACGGGAGAAGCCTGGGACGAACTGGTTCGTTTCGCGGTGGAAAACGGTTGGTGGGGAATTGAAAACCTCTCCCACATTCCCGGCCAAGCCGGTGCCGCGCTGGTTCAGAACATCGGCGCGTATGGCCAGCAGGTCAGCGACGTGGTGCAATCGGCGGAGGTGGTGGAGGTCGCTACCCTCCGAACGCGCGTGCTTAGCGCGGCGGATTGTGAATTTGGGTACCGGCGCAGCATCTTTAATTCCACCGCCCGAGGCCAATTCATCATTGTGCGGCTTACTCTCCGCCTCACCAAAGAGGGTCGGCCGCAGCTTGATTATCCCGACGTGAAGGCTTACTTCCAGGAACGTGGCGTCACGCAACCTTCGCTCAGCGAAATCCGGCAGGCGATCATTTCCATCCGCGACTGCAAATTCCCTTTCCCGCGCGAGGAGCGGGGCGGGAATGCCGGTTCATTCTTTAAGAATTTGTCCCTCCTCGAAACCGAATACGCCATGCTGCACGACAATGTACGACGCAATTTTCCGCCGCCAGTGCTGGCGCGGCTGGAAGAGGTGCGCAATCGTTTCCCGGCGGTGAACCGAATCAAGATTCCCACTGCTTTCTTAATCGAAATCTGCGGCCTCAAGGGTGAACGCATTGGCGGCGCGGAGGTGAATGAGGCCCAGCCCCTGGTGCTGATCAACCAGGGAGGCGCGACGGCGCACGACGTTCTCGCGCTGGCGCGGCATGTGCGCCGGACAGTGCACCAGCGAACAGGAATGGTGATCGCCATCGAGCCGGAGCTGGTAGGTTTTAGCCCGCCGGAATTGGAAGATTTCCATAAACTGGAATAAATCGGAACCACCCACAATGCCAACTCCCATGTCCCTCCCGGCCTTAAACGCAGCGACTTGCGCAAGCCCGCTTTTCGCTCTTCACTCATCACTCCTCACTCTTCACTCAGGGGGTTTGGCCTTCGTGTGGCCTCAGCCGCTGGCGCCCGCACACAATTTGGGAATTTCCGCCCTCCTGGCTACGCTGCCGCTGGCCGTGGTCCTGATTTGCATGGGCGGGCTGCGCAAAAGCGGAGCGTTGTCCGCCGCGCTGGGCTTGGGGACGGCGTCACTGCTCGCCATTTTCGTGTGGGGGATGCCTCTGCACCTGGCGGTTTTGAGCGGGTTGTTTGGATTTGTCTATGCCGTCTGGCCGATTCTCTGGATCGTCCTTTCCGCGCTATGGATTTACAACCTCTCGGTCGACATCGGCAACTTTGATTTGCTACGCCGATGGATGAGCGAGCACGCCTCCGGCGACCCCTGCGTGCAAGCCATCCTGGTAGCGTTCTGTTTCGGAGCCTTGCTGGAGGGCACGTCGGGCTTTGGCTCGCCGGTGGCCGTGGCGGGATTTCTTCTGCTCGGACTGGGCTTCCCACCGCGCAAAGCGGTGACCCTCGCGCTGATTGCCAACACCACGCCGGTGGCCTTCGGTGGCCTGGGAATCCCCATCGTGGCGTTGGCCGGCGTGACGGGCCTCAACCTGATGAAGCTTTCCGCCATGGTGGGACGGCAACTGCCGTTTCTCTCCCTGCTCCTGCCGGCCTACCTGGTTTGGGTAGTCGCCGGGGCCAAGGGATTGAAGCGGGCGTGGAGGGTTGCCCTAGTGGGCGGGGGGAGCTTCGCGCTGGCGCAATTTCTTTGTTCGAATTACTGGGGACCTTACGCGGCGGACATCGTAGCCGCGATGGCCTCCACCGCCTGCGTGGTGGGGCTTCTTAAAGTTTGGAAGCCCGCGCCGCACGTTGATGATGGTACGGCGAGAGCCGAGAGTCCCCACGCGCCGGAAGCGAGCCTGACGGCCGGGCAATCGCTCGCCGCCTGGGCGCCTTGGGTGCTGCTGGCGGCTGTGGTGGGCGCCTGGTCCTACTTCCACCTATTCGCCGTCGGCCAGAAGAACCTGCCGATCCCTTACCTGCACAACGGAGTTTTCATCACGCTTTACAACAAACCCTACGCCGCCGTCTTCCCGTTTCAACCCCTCGCAGCGGGCACGGCGGGCATCACGGCGCTGCTCCTGACCGCACTCTTTTTCCGCACGCCGCCGCGCACGGTGGCCCAGGCGGGAATGAAAACCCTCCGCCAGCTCCGCCTGCCCGCCTTGACCGTGGGGCTGATTGTGGCTCTGGCGTATCTTTACAACTACTCCGGGATGGCTTACACGCTGGGCGCCTTCCTGGCCGGGATGGGAAAACTCTTCCCCCTGGTCAGCGGATTTCTGGGATGGGTGGGCTGTTTCCTGAGCGGCAGCGACACCTCCAGCAACCTCCTCTTCGGAAATCTGCAAGTGGCGGCCGCTCATCAGATCGGCGTGAGCCCCACCCTGCTGGCCGCCGCCAATTCTTCCGGAGGAGTAACCGGGAAGATGATCTCTCCGCAGAATATCGCTGTAGGTGTAACCACCGTGGGCTTGGTGGGGCATGAGGGCGACGTGGCGCGGTCCACGCTCGGCCATAGCTTGCTGCTGGCATTGCTGCTCAGCCTGATTGTTTTGGCGCAAGCTTACTGGCTGACGTGGATGATTCCCTGAGCCGGTGCGGCACGTGACCTGACTCCTGGTGGCTCATCTTCTCACGGGAAACTGTCGATAAGCGATGCGGGAAAGTGCGTCACGCGGGGGGAGTGGCCCGCGCGACAGAGGAAAAATGCCATGCGCTCCTTGCTTAGTGCGTCCCTCCTCTAAACGGAAATGCAATGTATTCGTAACATTGAGATAACACAGGCCCTATAGATTCAGTTCGCCACACCCTTAACAAGTTCGATCCGTTACACAAGGAGATTGAAAATGACGACTCCCCGCAGAAGCTTGAGCGTATTGGTCGGACTCATCATCATCACCTTCATCGCCTGTAGTGGGAACAAGAGCTCTCCCGAAGTTGCAAAACTGCAAGGCGCAGGAGCGAGCTTTCCCGCCCCGCTCTATCAAAAGTGGTTCAAAGCTTACGGCGCTAGTCACGATGGCGCGGAGATTGGCTACCAGTCCATCGGCAGTGGTGGCGGCGTCAAGAGCGTCATCGATAAGACCGTGGACTTTGGCGCCAGCGATTCTGCCATGAGCGACGAGGAAATAGCCAAGGTGGAGGGTGGCGTGCAGCTCTTACCCATGACCGCCGGCTGCATCGTGCTCACTTACAACCTCAAAGGCGTGACGGATTTGAAGCTCTCGCGGGCGGCATATGCGGGAATCTTCCTGGGGAAAGTGAAGAAGTGGAACGATCCGCTCATCGCGAAAAATAATCCTGGCGTGGCTCTTCCCGACGTGCCCGTCAACGTGGTCGTCCGCGCGGATGGCAGTGGCACAACCTATGTGTTCACCAAGCACCTCAGCGCGATTAGTCCGGAATTTGCCAAGAGCCCCGGGGTCGACAAACTCCCCAATTGGCCCACCGGGACCAAGTCCAAGGGCAACGACGGCGTGACGGCCAGCGTCATGATGACCCCAGGGGCGATCGGATACATCGAGTACGGCTACGCGAAGAGCACTAACCTGCCCATGGCCAGCTTGGAAAATAAGTCGGGCAGCTTCGTCGCACCATCAACGGCGTCAGCACAAGCGGCCCTGGCCACAGCCCAATTTACCGACAATCTCATTGCCTGGGTTCCCGATCCGGATGTCAAGGATGCCTATCCGATCGTCACGTACACCTGGCTGATTTGTTACAAGCAATACAAAGACAAGGGCAAATTCCAGCTTCTCCAGGGCCTCTTGAACTATTGCGTAACCGACGGGCAGAAGGATTCCGAAGCGCTCGGGTACATTCCTCTGCCCTCGGCAGTCGCGGACAAGGCAAAAGCGGCCATCCAAAACATTACGCTGGCCCCCAATGCCACTTAGGGTTGCGTAAAGTGCTGGGCTAAAGTGCAGAGCTAAGGTGCAGGGCCAAAGTGCCGGGCTAAAGCCCGGCGCTACGTCGAATTGGCAAGAATTCAGGTGAATTGTGGCGGAAGCCAAAGCGATAACACAACCACCCTCGGGTTTGCAGCGAGTTACGGACTCGGTCTTTCGCGGACTCTGTTACTCGTTTGCGTGGTTATCTGTCCTGGGGGTCATCTTTATTGTCCTGCGGATTGCCTTCGCCGAGGTGCCGGCGGTTCGACAGTATGGGGTGGGGTTCCTTACCACGCGAACCTGGGATCCCAATCAGGATCAATACGGAATTCTCCCGGAAATCTGGGGCACGATGTACACCTCGGTGCTGGCGCTGGTGATCGGCACAGCCTTCGGCGTGGCGGCGGCGGTTTTCTTGAGCGAGGGCTACCTGGGTGGGTTTGTTTTCTCGGTGCTGAAGATCTTCCACGTGGAGTTTCACGGCTTATGGGGGAAGATGCCCGAGCGCGTGGAAGATATTCTGAAGAATCTGGTGGAATTGCTCGCCGCCATCCCGAGTGTCGTTTACGGCTTGTGGGGATTGTTTGTCATTATTCCGCTCATTCGTCCGGCCTGCAATTGGCTGCACCTGAAGATGGGTTGGTTCGCTCCGTTTGGGACCGACCTCAGTGGTCCGGGCGTTCTCCCCGCCGTTTTGGTTCTGTCGATCATGATCCTGCCCACCATCACCGCCATTAGCAGAGACGCCTTAGTCTCAGTGCCACCCAAGCTGCGCATGGCCGCTTATGGATTGGGAGCAACGCCCTGGGAGACGATTTTCGCCGTGATTCTCCCCACCGCCGCGCGCGGAATCCTGGGCGGAATCCTTCTGGCCTTCGGCCGGGCGCTGGGAGAGACCATGGCGCTGGCCATGCTCGTTGGCAATTCCAACTCCATCACCGTGTCGCTCTTTTCGCCCGCCAACACTCTGGCGGCGTTGCTGGCCAACACCTTTCCCGAGGCCCAACATAAGGAGGTCGGAATCTTGATGTACGCCGCCCTGGTCCTTTTAGGGATTACCCTGGTGGTCAACATGATCGGCGCCTTCATTCTGCAACGTGCTTCCGCCGGATTGGAAGGAGCGAAATAATGGCGACACACGCCACCACCGGCGGTTCCCTCTCCGCCCTCCCCGGCGAACCGGGCGTTGATCCTTTCGCCGGTGTAGATTTCAACGAACTCGAGAAATCGTTGCGCCGTCCCCGCACCCTGATCAATGTGCTGCTGACCGGGTTGGTGACCTGCATGACCCTCGTGGCGCTAGTCCCGTTGTTCTCGGTGATCTGGATGCTCCTCTGGCGAGGCGGCAGAAAGCTGAGCCTCGCCCTGTTTACCCAACTTCCTCCCGCCCCCCTGGAGCAGGGCGGAGGATTCGGAAATGCCATCCTGGGGACTGCAATTATTGTGTTGCTGGCGGCCCTGATCAGCATACCGCTCGGTGTCCTGAGCGCCCTGTTCATGGCGCAGGCGCCGGAAGGGGACCTTCTCGCCAGCTCAGTCAGGTTTTCCGCCAAGGTGCTCACCGGCTTCCCCTCGATTCTGGCGGGCGTCTTCGCCTATGGAGCGATCGTTTTGGCGACGGGCGGGTACTCAGCCATTGCCGGGGCGGTGGCCGTCTCCATCCTGATGTTGCCCACGATCATGCTGACCGCCGAAGACGCCATTCGCATGGTCCCGGCAAAAATGAAGGAAGCGGCGATTGGGATGGGAGCCACGAAAACCCAGACGGCCCTCATGGTGCTCTTGCCCACGGCCTTTCCGGGGATTCTCACCGGCGTCATGCTGGCCGTGGCGCGCGCGGCGGGGGAGACGGCCCCACTGCTTTTTACCGCGCTCTTCAGCAGCTACTGGCCTTTCTCCCACCACCATCTCGACCTCATGCAGCCGACGGCATCCCTGGCGGTGCTCATCTACAACTTTGCCGGAATGCCCTTTCAAAACCAGATTGAAATGGCGTGGGCCGCGGCCCTGGTGATGGTGCTCATGGTGCTGATCACCAATCTCGTCGGGCAGAGCCTCTCGCGACGCCAAGTGCAATCCTAGGAGCAACAGATTATGTCAGGAACAAGTCACGCCCATGAACAACAGCCCGAAGCAAAACCGCAGGCCGGCGAAGCACGGAAGGCCGTGGACGGCCAGGTGGTGATCGATTGCCATATTCGGGAGTTGTATTACGGGCCCTTCAAGGCGGTCCGGGACACGGCCATTCCCGTCAAGAAGAACCACATCACGGCTTTTATCGGCCCTTCCGGATGTGGCAAGAGCACGGTGCTGCGCTGCCTTAACCGGATGAATGATCTGGTGCGGGGCTTTCGGTTTGAAGGCCACGTCCACTTCCGGGGAAAGGACATTTACCATCCGTCGGTTGATGCCGTGGCCGTTCGCCGTTTTATCGGCATGGTGTTCCAGCAGCCCAATCCCTTCGCCACGAGCATCTTTAACAACGTGGCTTTCGGTCTTCGCCTGAACAATTTCAAGGGAAATAAGCACGAGAAGGTGGAAGAGGCCTTGAAGCGCGCGGCCCTGTGGGATGAGGTCAAAGACAAACTGCATAAGAGCGGGCTTTCCCTGTCCGGCGGGCAGCAACAGCGGCTGTGCATCGCCCGCGCCATCGCCACGGAGCCGGAAGTGCTGCTGATGGATGAACCTTGCTCCGCCCTGGACCCCATCGCCACGCGCAAGATCGAGGAGTTGATGCTCGAGCTGAAGACCCGGTTCACAATTGCCATCGTTACGCACAACCTTCACCAGGCCCTGCGCGTCGCGGACCTTACCGGCTTCCTGTACGTGGATACCACCCAGGGTGGCCGCACCGGCTATCTCGTGGAATTCGGAGACTCCCGGCAGCTCTTCGAAGACCCCAAAGAGAAGCATACGAAGGAGTACATCCGCGGCGAGTTCGGTTAGAGAGATCTTCCGGTGGGCTGACGAATTTGGATTGACGTCTGCATCCCACGGCTGGCTCGCCGTGGGTTAAGTGACAGCGCCCGCTTCGCGGGCTGGCTTGCGACATTGCTTGTCCTACCACGGGGAGAGGACTTATGGGATCGGGAAGCAGGTTTCTTTTGAAATTCGGTCGCCTCCTGCTGGCCCTGGCGGTATTGGGACCCTTGGGGAGTTTCCTGGCTTGTTCGCGCGAAGGCAGGGGGAAGCCAATCCCCGAAATCCCTTCCGGGGGCGTCCTTTTGCAGGGAGCAGGGGCTACTTTTCCGTCCCCGCTCTACAAGAAGTGGTTTGCCGCCTACCAACAAATTCATCCGCAAACAGTCATTACTTACGATAGCGTGGGGAGCGGCGAGGGCATGCGGCGATTTGTCGGGCGGGATGTCACGGCGGAAGACAAGGTAGACTTCGGCGCCAGTGACGCCGCCCTTTCGGATGGCGATATTGCCAAGGTTCCGGAGGGCGTGGTGATGCTGCCGGTGACGGCCGGAGGAGTGGTGCTGGCTTACAACCTTCCCGATGTGCCGGAGGAACTCAAGCTCTCGCGACGAGCTTATGCCGGCATCTTTCTGGGGGAGATCAAAAGCTGGAACGATCCGTTGATTGCCGCCGCCAACCCCGGCGTCAAACTGCCGAAACTTACCATCACGACGGTGGTGCGGCAGGACGCCAGCGGCACCACTTTCGCCTTCACCAAGCACCTTGATGCCATCAGTGCAAAGTGGCGGAGCCAATACGGCCCGTCCACGCTGGTGAATTGGCCCGGAAACGCCATGCGGGCGAAAGGCAACGAGGGCGTAGCGGGGCTTCTCTCCCACTCGGTGGGCGGGGTGGGTTATGTCGGGTACGAATTCGCGCACCGGTACGGACTGCGCACCGCCCGGCTCGAAAACCAGGCGGGGAAGTTCGTCCAACCCAACGAAGAAAACCTGCGGGCGGCGCTGGCCTCGGCCGAGATGCCGGAGAATCTGCGCGTTTATGTTCCCGACCCGGCGGCCCCCGACGCATATCCGATTGCGACGTTCACGTGGATTCTTCTCCGCAAGAACTATGGTGACCCCGCCAAAGCCCGGGCGCTGCGCGACCTTTTTGCCTGGACTTTGAGCGATGGACAACGCTCCGCCGCGGATTTGGGTTACATCCCGCTGCCTCCCGAGGTCGCGGAAAAGGCTCAGGGCGCGTTGCAGTCCATCAAACCCTGATATTCGCTGGCGTCGGCCCGAACGGGCGTATAATCCCAGCGGCCAACAGGAAAAAACCTGATTCCGGTGAGTGAGGATAAGAAAAACCTATGACCCCGCACAGTCTATTTCTCAATTTGTTTGCCGACAAGGAAACCACGGGCTACGCCGCCGAGCAGTTTGTCTGCAAGAAGGGAGACTCCGGGGAAATCATGTACGTCGTCATGGAAGGCGAGGTCGAGATCATTGACGAATCGGTCCTTCTGGAGACCGCCGGCCCGGGTTCCATAGTGGGTGAGTTGGCGCTGATCGACGACGAGCCGCGCAGTGCCTCCGTTGTGGCCAAGACCGACTGCCGGCTGGTGCCGGTCGATCGGCGGCGGTTTCAGTATATGGTGCAGGAAACTCCGTTCTTCGCGCTCGCCGTCATGAAAGTTCTTGCTGACCGCCTGCGCGCGAAGAACGTAAGAACTCGCTCCAAGTTAGAGGGTCTTGGCTAACTGCCTGGTTTCTGTGCGAGCTCGCCATGCGCACGGGCTCCCCGCCCCAAAAAATCCTTTCATCCTCCTGATCCCAACCGCCGATAACGATGTGGGGGAGTGTGGGCCGCGCGATAGGGAGAAGATGTGGCGCAGCCCAGCACGGCGTGGCCGCAACCAACGTGTCTCGTAGGGGCGGGCCTCGTGCTCGCCCTCCCCGTCGGTATGCCCGACGCCCGGGCGCCCACCAGGGGCGCCCCTACAAATTGCGCGCTTGCGGCGCAGCACGGCGTGCCGGCAACAAAATATGGAGGGGCCAGCGGCGCTGGCCCTGGGCCGGAATTCCTTCGTCCCCGCAATTTCGTTCATCCTCTTGACCCCAACCGCCGATAACGATGCGGGGGAGTGTGGGCCGCGCGACAGGGAGAAGATGTGGCGGGGTGCGGCCCGCGCGATAGGGAGAAGATGTGGCGGGGTGCGGCCGGCATCCACCCACGCCGCCTGCGCTCAGTATTTCCAAGCCGCATGGCCCCGCGGAGCGCGATTCAGCTCCGCCCTTTGCAGCCGCCACTCGTGCAGGAAGCTGTCCATCAGCATGGTAAACCGGTCATGGTCGTGTCGTTCCAAGATGTGCATCATCTCATGGACGAGGATGTACTCCCGGCATTGAACCGGCTTCTTGGCCAATTCCAGATTCAGCCAGATGCGGCGAGCTTCGACGTTGCAGGCGCCCCACTTGGTTTTCAATAGTGGCTCGCGCCGCGCACCATCTCGCGCTTGGACTGCCGAGGCTGGCCTTCGAATCTCGCCCGCCGGCGCTTGATCCACCCGAGTTCGCCGATCACCGCTAGGCGCACGGCCTCATCACTCACGGCCAGAGGCGCGGCCCGTCTAAGGCCTACTGTCTACCGCCTACCCTTCAGATTAACAACCCTCGCTTGCCTCTGGCGCGTCGCGCACGAGAAAAGCCCACAGTCAGCAAGCCGCTGATTGCGGCCACACGCTGGGGAACTCGACAGTCACTTCCACGGTTTGACCGTTTCTCGTCAACGTGCAGTGTTGCCACCTTTCTGACCTCGGGTTTTGCCTTTTCTCGTCACTCGTCACTCATCACTCGTCACTGCTCTGTTGCCCTTTCCAGCCACTCGCCACCAGGCACTGGGCACTCCCCTTAGCGGCTCGTGAAACCGGATTCTCGAGCTGTTCTTTGCCAGGCAATGAGATTGGAACTTTGACCCAGCGGAATATAAAGGATTTGGAGGCCTGGACAGCGTACAATTGGAATCTGCCCATTCCCTATGTAAGGGGTGTTAGCGGTGGCCCGGCGGGGGGGTATTGTGCGTGATGACTTTCCCGTGCATCGCAAAAAACCAGAGTTGATTTGGATATTCAGACGCTATGCGAGGGATCTGGATGAGGAGGGTTTCAAGCAGTTCCTCACCGAGACACTGGGTATGCAACCTGAGGATGAGAACTACGCCGCCGCAATGAGCGCTTTCTGGAATCTCGTGAGGTCATTTGAGCGTGAACCCGATCAATAGCTTCCAACCGTTTTTTCCTTTCCGCGGCGGGAAGTTGGTTGAGATGCCCCTCGACAACTTTGTAAAGTTTCTCGGCGGCTACTTCAACCGAGTCGATAACGGGCTCCGGCAAAACTTTTGACATCTTCCCCACTGCTCTCTCCAACGCTGACATTCCAAACCCTTGGCTCGTAGTCGGCTCTAAATCCCAAGCCACTTCCCTTGATAATATCTCATAATATCACCCGTTGGGCCTATTCGCAACGTCTGGTGACTTCCCGGGAAGACGACTTCAGGCGGAAATGGCAGGTAGTGGTATCGGCCGCCAGAAAATCAGTTGTCCAATGCGGACCTCGCGCGAATGGGGAGTTGCCCATCCAAGAGTAGGCAGTTTTCGTCAACGTGCAGTGTTGCCACCTTTCCGCCCTCGGGTTTTGCCTTTTCTCGTCACTCGTCACTCATCACTCGTCACTGCTCTGTTGCCTTTTCTAGCCACTCGTCACGAGGCACTGGGCACTGCCCTTAGCGGCTCGTAAATTCGGAATCTCGACCTGTGCATTGCCAGTCAATGAGAAGGGCCGCGGAGGAATTCGGCTCGGCGCCAAAAACCTTCGCGCTACCTCGCTCTCGAAGAATAGGAAAGCTGGTGTGGTGGCCGGTTTTCAGGAGTGACTGTGCCACCCTCCCTGACGCCCCCTCGCAGTGCCCCCAACACTCCCCCACATCGTCTATCGGCGGTTTCAGGTTAGAGGATGAAGCAAATTGCCGGGCCGGAACGCCTGAGCGCAAGAACCCTGAAGGGCGGCCAATCCCCCAGACCAACCTTCACCACAGAGGCACGGAGGCACAGAGGAAAACCGGCGAATGCTCCGCGCCACAGGCTGCCAGGGCGCACGGACAAACGGGCGCAGGGGCGTGTGGACTCCCCTCCTGATTCAGGAGGGGCCGGAGCGGTTAGCGACGGGGGTGGTTACAGAACCCTAATGCCAACCCCTTATCCCTGGTGGGAGGTGGCGGGAGCTATGATCTCGCGGCGCACCGAAATCAGAATGCCTTCCTGCATGCCCGGCCCAAAGGGCTTCGGCCGACAGGGACAAAACAGCCTGTATATCGTTCCGTCTGTCCCCAGGTTCGTCGTCCCCAGGTTCCCCCCAGGTTCTCCAGGTTCCCCCTTCCCCATCCCTTCCCCATCCCTTGGTAAACGTGGTGCCGTCCCCATTCCTTCCATCCCTTTGTCCCGATCCCTTTGTTAGTCATAAAAGCTGTAAGTGAACTCAACAATAACGAGCGCGGTTTGCGGTTGACTCGACGGGACAGGAGGACTAGGCTTTGCGGGCAAAGAGAAGCTCAAATTGGAGGTTGCGCATGAATGTTGAATCAGGCGCGGCCGTCGAGAGGCCCCTGAGCGGCTATTCCAGGCTGGCGTTGTTTAGTGGCGCGGGCGCTTCGATTCTTCTGTTTTACGTTTTCTTCTGCATCTCTTTCCTTCTGTTAGCACTGCTGGTCGGATGCGAACTTTTATTTGTCGTTCTCAGTCGCGCTGTAATGCTTATGCGGCTAATGCAGCCGCACGTCAACCTGCTCGAGGTATTTGCCCGCAGCTTTTGGCCTCGCAAACGAGTGGAGATCCGGATTCAGTTGCAACAACCGGAGGCGCCTGCGCTTTTTGAAATGGTGCAGAGACTCTGTCAAAGTGCTGCGGTGGCAATGGCGGGCGAAATTTCCGTGGATTTGAGTACGAACGCTTGGGTGCGTCTGAAAGGGTATCGGCGTGGCGCGGGCAAAACGACCTTAGGCATCGGATACGATTTGCTGGCCGGCCTCTCGCGATGGGAAATGGAAGCGGTGCTGGCGCACGAAATCACTCACGCCAAGCTGGTTCGGCGGGGATATACGAATTGGCTCGGTCGAGGGCTGCGTCGCATGGTACAACTGTCGCGAAGCCTTCAAGCATATATCGCAGGTTACCGGAACGCTAAGAAGGTCCCGCCCCCGCCTGCGCCGTACCTGTTTGGCGTTGCGGACCGTCTCACTCGTCTGGCGGCGCGGTCGATCGCCGCATGTTCCCGGCAGGATGAATTCGACGCGGACCGTGGTGCCGCGGCTCTTTGCGGGGCGCAGGCATTCCGCTCGTCACTTCTCAAACTTGGACCTTTGGGCGAACGGTCGGCACGGCTCCCGTGGAATGAGCGCGTCGCCAGGCTGCAGAGCGGAGAAGGACTCAGCAACTGGCTGGTCGGCGAATTCGCGTCCGCCGAACCCAGGATCTCGGATGAAGCCAAAAGCAATTTGTTTTTCCAATACTCCACCCATCCTTCTCTGGCTGATCGGCTGGCCGCTCTGCCGGATGATGCGGAGGGGGGGCGGCAGGATTCACTACCGGCGATTCATTTACTGAATGATCCCGAGTCAGTGGCAGAAGCGCTAATCTCCCACGTCCAAAAAGTCACCGCCGAAGCGGAACGGAAAGACAGCACACGGCTGAGACGTCTTGCGAAGCCCAATAGTGGCAAAGCGAGGCCACTCCACTACCTTGGGATTCTTCTGGTCGGGACGAGCATTGTCGGCCTCAGCATGTGGCCGTCTCACGGCATGTCTCTCGCGCTCGCTTGCTTAGTCATGGGGTCGATTCTCCTTGCAATCGTTTGCTTCCGCCTTGCCCGCTACCGCGACAGAGTGACTTTGGCCGTGCCTGATTTCGGCGCTTTGAAATCGGCTGCGCAAAACAAGCGGAAAATCACGCAGATTGAATTGAACGCCATGAAGACGGAGTTGCAATCGTCCGTGGCCAACATCCCCAGCAAGCGCAAAAGAGAATTGAAATTAGCGATCGCATCGTACGATTCCCTGAGCCAGTGTGATTACTTCCGAGCGCATGTTGCCGCCGGTCTTTGCTTGGAAATCAATCGAAAATCCATCGAAGGCGCTGCGGGATTGGCCGTTGCGGCGGCTGCGCTCGGCCGGATTCAGGAGGTTCGCCAAGCGCTGAACTACTTGCGGCGGACGACGGGAATGAGAACTCCATCCGTCACCTGGGCGGCGGGCTGGGCAGCGCTCGAATGCGGGGACTGGGCTACCGCAGAGGCGTTCCTGGAGAGGCGATGCCTGGACAAGCCTCAAAATCCAACTTTGTTGCTCTTGCTCGCATCGTGTCAGCGGAACCGCGGGAAATTGCAGAGCGCGCTATTATCCGCCCGCCAAGCCTGTAGTCCAGAGCCGGCCAACAATGCGCACCGGAAGTTCCTGATTGATCTTCTGCTTGATGTCGGCTATTTGCGTGAGGCGCAGCAGGCCCTCAATCGGCTGAAAGACCACGCTAACGACGACAGCGAAATGATGTCGCAGTGGGTACGGCTGAACCTGCTTTCGGGAAATTTTGCGTCCGCTGATGAATGGAGCGAACGGCTAAAATCCAAACAGCCAGGAGGCCCTTGGTTCGTGACGTTGGGAAGATGTTACGAGGCTGCCCGTCAAGACTTAAAAGCGGCGGCCTTTTACGATGAAGCGTTGGCCATGGGATTTTATCCCGAGGCATTGATGGGGCTTGCCCGGTTGGAGGCGCGGCATCAAAAGAAGGAAGAAGCGAGGAACTATCTGGTTTCAGCGCTGAATACGGAGCGGGAGCTTGGGGAGAGAGCGCTTGGCCCATTGCCTCTGCTTCGTCAGATCCTGGCGCAATTGGTTTCGCTGGAGGAGCCTGTTGCCGGTTGTCGCGCATGGATTGCAACGCTGAAAGACGGCCGATCGCCTGCTGGACTCGCAAACAAATCCCTCTTGATTTACGCCCCTTCGCACCAATATGCGCGAGATTCCCTCCATCGGCTACTCAGTGCTATGCAGCCCGCTGTCCCACCGATTATGTCCGATATCAGTTGGGCTGAAGCCCCGAAAGAACAGCAGCCCGACCAACCGGTACGGGCGGGAATTCAAGGCGTGATGGTTTAGTTGAGTGCCGTTATTGTCTCGCCACCCCCCGCCGGGTAAGGGCGGCCTCGGGCAGCCCGCGGGCCGCGTACGAGACGTTACGGCGGCGAAGGGCGAAGTCCTCCCCTACCCAGGAAAAGCGGGACACCGTATTCTGTTTTAGGGATGCCGTCGGGAACCGTCCTTGAGCCCCAAAGGGGCGAAGTAACGAAGCCCAGGGCAACGCCCTGGGTCAACGGGACCCAACCCGATGCCCGAGCCCCGAAGGGGCGGAACAATTCTTTTCAATCCCACACGGACCGTTCGTCACAGGCAATTCCGTGCGCGTCCAGCGATTGCGGCAGGGGGTGCCGTCCTAATTTGGGCATAGCGCCGCCACCTTGGCGGCTCCGGTTCCGGCTGGAAGCCGGCGTTACGGCCCAGATTTGGACGCTACCCGGTAGGGGGAAACACGTGTCTCGCCCTTTCAGGGCTGGGGGTGAGAATTGGGGGGTAATCTAAACTGGAGAACCGGGGTACGGGTCACGGGATAAGGGATACGGAAGCAAATCCAGGGCGAGGGAAGTGCAGTTGTGAGTGACGGGCCGGGAGCCGGAGCCCCGTGTCCCGTTTCCCATCCTTGGCCCCCTCGCCGTGCCCCCGGCACGGCAGAGAGTGACAAGTGAAGAGTAATGAGTGACGAGCCAACGGCCCCGAAGCACGAGCTCTGAGTACCGACCACCCGTTCCCCCCCTCGCAGTGCCCCCGACACTCCCCCGCTTCGTTTATCGGCGGAAGTGTGGGTGAGGATTAAGGAATATTCTCGGTTGGTGAGCCCCGAAGATCTCACGAAGCCCAGGCCAACGGCCGGGTCAACGGGACCCAAACCGATACCCGAGCCCTGAAAGGTTTCATCCCAAATCGTCGGCCCAATTGACCGTCTGCCTCACATCGATATGCTTCGAGCACTCGTGTAAGGTATGGTCGTTCGTCACCAGCACGGCTCCCACGGCGACAGCATGGGCGGCAATCAGCACGTCCATGTTCGCCAGCGGCTTGCCGATTCGTTCCAGTGTGGCGCGGGCCTTCGCGTAAGCCCGCGCCGCGGCGGAGTCCCAGGGCAGGATGTCAATCTTGGACAGGAACAGCTCAACGGCAGCCTCGGTTGCCGCCGAGAGCTTCCCGCGGGCGAGGCCGAAGCGCATCTCCGCCTCAGTCATCACCGAGATGCAGACGTCGTGATCCGCGCTCACCCGTTCGAGTTTGCGGCGGGCGTGCCGGGACTGGCCCTTGACGATGTAGCTCACGGTGTTCGTGTCGAGCAGGTAAATCATACCGTCTCTCGCTCCTGGGGCAGGCTCCGGTCGCGGTCGGCGAGAAAGTCCTCGGGCACGCCGGCACGGTCGAGCGCGGCGAACACTTCGCTCCAGTTGGCAGGCCTGCGGGACAGAATCACGTCTCCGGTGCGCGGGTTACGCTCGATGAAAACTTCCTTGGTGTCGAAGCGAAACGCGGCCGGCAGACGCACCGCCTGGCTGCGGCCATTGGTGAAAACTTTGGCTTTTTGTCGCATGATCAATCCTTCCTCCCCCGGATATATACCATGATATACAGCAAGGCTCGGAACGTCAAGTTCGTGGCGCGTCTACTCTCGCCATGATTCTACAAACGGCTGTAGTCAACGGAACACCCCAACCCCCGAGCCCTGAAGGGGCGGAACGATCCTCTTCAATCCCACACGTACCGCTCGTCGTAGGCGATTCTGTGCGCGTCCAGCGATTGCGGCAGGGGGTGCCCTAATTTGGGCATAGCGCCGCCACCTTGGCGGCTCCGGTGCCAGCTGGAAGCCGGCGGTACGGCCCAAATTAGGACACTACCCGGCAGGGGGAAACACGTATTTCGCCCTTTCAGGGCTGGGGTTGAGAATTGGGGGGTAATCTAAACTGGGGAACCGGGGTACGGGTCACGGGATACGGGATACGGGAGCAAATCCAGGGCACGGGAAGTGCAATGACAAGTGGCGAGTGACGAGTCGGGGAGGAAAGGGTTCCAAGGAAAGGGTTCCAAAGGAAAGGGTTCCAGGTACCCTTTCTCCTATGGTCCTCCCTTGGCCGTTGCGCAGGCCCGAAGGCCGTGTCAGACTGCGAACATGCTAAGAAAGCCCAAGAAGATAACCGCCAAAGCCGTGATTGCCAAACTTAAGAAAGAAGAAGAAAAGTGTTCCTCAGGAAAGGGAGTCCGCACTGCCCGCCTTTTAAACATTGGCATCAGTAGGGGTAATGCCATCGATTCGGTCCGTCAGAAGGTGCTCGCGCTTTTCTCCGACCTTGCTGGGGTACGCACGACGCGGCTGGGTGAGCCTGGTGCAGGCGAAACGCGCGAGACCCTCGCTACCGCCCTGTCCGCAGACTATCCCCCGGATAAAGCGCGAGAGCTTGCATTCCATCTTGCGGACTGGCACACCGACGCCGCTTTCATTCTAGCCGTTCATCTATTTCCAGAGCGATTCACGGCCGAGGAGCTCTGTGCCGGCGCGGCTATGCTTCTCGTTCATGTCCCCAATCACCTCGCCGCTGCCGCGAAACTTTCGGGTAACCCGGTCAGTGACATTTTTGAGGTAGGAATTTTCGAAGATACCGACTAAGGGACTTGATAGGTAGAGGCGGTTGCACGGTCTCCGTCCGGAATCCGGGACAGGCACGATATTTCCTATTTCCTGTGGCCATCCTTCAAGATTCTGACCCTCACGCGGCGTCGCCCCTACCTCCCCGTCCGCACTCCAAAAGCCGACAAGGCTGAGTCTTGAGGTGTGGGCAGGTGAGCCCCAAAGGGGCGATCTAACGAAGCCCACGCTGAAGGCGTGGGTCAACGGGACCAAACCCGATGCCCGAGCCCTGAAAGGGCGGAACGATCCTTTTCAACCCCACACGGACCGTTCGTCACAGGCAATTCCGTGCGCGTCCAGCGATTGCGGCAGGGGGGAACACGTATCTCGCCCTTTCAGGACTGAGGGTGAAAATTGGGGGGCGCATCAAAACCCAGGCCAACGGCCCATAATCGCTAAGATAAGCTCTGAAATCACGTGAAAGCCCGCGAAGCGGGCGTCGTCATTTAGCCCACGGCGCCAGCCGTGGGATCGAGTGTGTATGCGATGTTGATGAGCCCCGTAGGGGCGGCGTCGGGATGTGTGGGCGTCCCATCGGAGACAGCGTTCGAAAGTCAACCCGACGTCGCCCCATCCGGGGCTCAAAAAAATCGTCGTGCAATTCATTAATCCCATGGCTGGCGCCATGGGCTACACGACCGCGCCCGCTTCGCGGGCTAACACCATTCCGGAAACGGTGCTTATCTTAGCGCCTATGGGCCAACGGCCTGGGTCAACGGGACCCAAACCGACGCCAGAGCCCTGAAAGGGCGGAACAAACCTTTTCAATCCCACACGGACCCCTCGTCGTAGGCGATTCCGTGCGCGTCTCGTAGGGGCTGGGCTTGCCCTGCCCTTGTCGTTTGTCAGCGGTGTGAAACGAGGGCAGGGCAAGCCCAGCCCCTACGAGACGCGTTGGTTGCGGCTCCGCCGCGCTGCGCTACCCGTCGTCAATATTTGTTCTCACAAAACACTCTCTTAGAGGGGGTTTTGTTACACAAAATATACATGATTGGTCATTCGGCCTCGCAGAGAGCAGATTTCGACAAAAGGTAAGTTATTTGAGCATCAATTCAATACCTGCCGGGAGAGCTATTGGGCGTGTTTTCGTAGCGGCGGGTTTATCCCGCCATTCATAGCGGCGGCTTTGCGCCGCCACGTGGCTGTAGCGGCGGTCTCCGACCGCCGATCGTCGATCGGAGATCGACGCTACAATTTGGCGGGGCAAACCCGCCGGGACGAGAGGCATAAATGGCGGGGTAAACCCGCCGCTACGAGCATAAAACCCACGAAGCGGGGGAGCCGGCTGTCCCTGGGTTCTCGCCGCGCTTTCGGAGCTTGAAGAGGAGTGCTGCCGACGTTCATCCTGCGATGCGTGTCAGGCGGACCATGGCGCATCCTCTGCGCAGGGGGACGGTTATGGTCAATCCCGCTGGGACTTTGGCAACGCTTTTCAAAACACTCCATTCACCGGCGCCGGGATGGAGGACTTCGACTTGGTAATCCTGCGGCGCGGCGACCACAGGCAGCTCGCGGAGAGTCACTTTCACGCTGGCGGCTTGGCCCCCGAAGGTTACAGGCATGGCGTAACCCTTGGGGGTTTGAAAAATGTTGGCCTTGGCGGCGCCACGCTCTACGGCAATTACGTGAGGCTGAAGCACCCACTTTCTTCCCCGCAACTCGTCCAATAACGGGCCGTAGTCCATGTAGAAACGCTCCGCCCACTCGTCGGGGACAATGGAATGGTCGTTCTGCGGATACGGGACCATGGGAAAGGCTCCCATGAAGAGGTGCCGCTGGAAGAATTCATCGGGGTCGGGCCGGAGTTGCGATGAGTCGAAAGTCCAGGCAATAACGGGCTTGCGAACCCCCAAAAACGAGTCCCGATTCAGGTTGAAGCCCAGGTATCCATATTCGTCAAATATCCCATCGACATGGCGCATCAAATCCAGGCGCTTAAAGAGCGAATTTACGTAAATTGCCTTGCCGGCATCATGCATGACGGGCCCGATCCTGCTCAGGGCCTGTTTCCAGGAATTGATGAGGGAGCGCGCCGGGCGGCCTATCGAGCGCCCTACCGCAATGTATAACCAGGTTACGCCATCGTCCGCGCGGTGATTGAAGCGCATCAGCCAATCCAGACGATCGATAACAATTCCGGAAGAGTGGGGAATTTCCTTCACGTGCCTGGCCGCTTGGTCCACGAGGAAGTTCTGGAAGGCGGGATCACCGGGATCCACGATCACGGCGTCGTACCAAGACCAAATGGGCTTGCCGTCCTCCGCAAAGAGCATGCTGCCGGGAATCTTCTTGTAGAGAAAGGCGTTGGGATCCTTCCAAAGGTCGGCATCGTTGGTGATGCTGGAAGGGGGCTCGGGATACTTGATGGCGGTGCCGAATTCCGTCAGGTTGAAGTAACACAAAACGTGGAAGCCGTTGGCCCGCATCCGGCGGCAGTAGTCGTCAATCTTGGGCGTCGATGCCGGTTGGTGATTCCAACTCGTCCATTCCGTGCCCTCCGGAACTGGGGGCAAATACATCCCCAGGTAGGGCCAGTCAAAGCTGGCAAGCCAATTCACGCGGAAACCCATTTTCTTGAACTTCTCCGCATCCAGATCCCCCGTGAATGCCGAGTATGCGCCTCCGCCCACCGCCTCATCCGCGGTGGAGTTGGCAGGGTTAAAGTAATCCGGGTAGCGTGCGACCATCCAGTTCAGCCCTGGCCGCCAGTCCCCGGCATGGGCAATCAGGTCCATGGAGAAGCGGACGGGCTTGTCCTTGCGGAGCTTGTTGTCCATTCGGGAAAAGGTGATTCGCCCCGCGGCGTCCGTCTTAAGTCGCATATCAATCAGGGTGTCCTCAGGGGAGAGCGCCAGGCTCACGCCTACATCCCGGGCTTCGTCGAGGACGGTGGCCATGGGAACGGAAAATCCCGAATTGGAGCTGATATACGCGCCGTATGACAAATCCATCTCACGAAAAGCGCGAGGGACCGTCGGGTCGCACCATCCCCTGCCGGAGGAGTCCAGCGAGGGAACGATCTTCCCGGAGAAATCATCACCCCAGGAAGTCCAGAACTTGGCGGACTTGGCCTGCGGCCATTGCAGGCGCGTCTCGATCAGCGTCGCCCAGGGCTTGTCCTCACCCTGAATCTCGATTTCCCAGCGCACACTGCCAGAAGTGGGCAGGAACCGCTCCACCAGGGTGGCCGTGCGGTATCCGCGCTGGAAGGCGAGGGGCTTGCGGAATTCCACGCCGCCGCCCGGCAGCTTCGTGGAGGTGACCTCTCCCCGTAACTCGCATTCCGCTAAAGCGGTTTCCGCCTGCATGGGCACGTGCATTGCCTTGCCGGCCAGGGCGGCGCCGACGATTTTCCCCTGGCTGGAAATCTCCACCGTCATGCCGCCTCCGCTTACCGTGAAGGCCTTTTCCGTGATGGTGGATGGGTGCGCGGTCTGTGCATCTGCCGCGAGCGGGCGGACTGCGGAGTTCGTGGCCAGCGCCGGAAAGCCGACAATCGACCCTCCCAAGATTTCTACGAATTCCCTTCGCTTTATGCGCACGATTCACCCTCCCATGAAGCTGAATTCGGGGTATGAGAATATGACTTCAATTCGACCGATGAGTCCAAACGCCTTACCGGGGCGGCATTGTCCATGTTCGCCGCAGACTTGTCAAAGTTCTTTCAAAAGACCAGCAAGGTGCAGATGCGCAGGGAATCATTTTGATCTATCGTCTCGGCGTTCCATGGCGTTCCAGGTGCGGACAATTTGTCGCACTTCAGCCCGGTGACCCCCTTAGACGTGGCCGCTACATGACCTGACGAGTTGCGGGGATCGCCGGGGAATGTCGGAGTATCCACAATCAAGTCCGCAACCCCTCATCTGGGATCAACCGAAAAATTCTTCCCGGTCGCTCCACCTTTCGCGAATCCTGTTCCGTGGTAGACTGAGCCTGAGCGGAACAGACGGTCCGGACTTTCTCGATCATGCGCGGCGAATCCTGGAGTTCTTTCGAGCTGACCCCTCCAGCGTCGTGGCGCAGGAGTTCCCCTTCATGGCGGAGTGGTGATAATGTCCAACCAGCCAGGCGCAAACACGGACTCACTGGAAACACCCATGCCCGCTGAGAGCGCCGCAGGCCAGCGCGGCTCCACGCTCTGGGCGCTGGTGGAAACGCTGCGCCCGCAGCAGTGGGTCAAGAATGGATTCATCTTTGCCGCCCTGATTTTTTCCCAGAGCCTCACGCGCTGGGACCGTAGCCGGCAAGTCCTGCTGGCCACCCTGGTGTTCTGCCTGGTCTCCAGCGCCACCTACATCCTGAATGACATTCTCGATGCCTCGGAAGACCGCCACCATCCTACGAAAAGGCTCAGACCGATCGCCTCGGGCCGGCTCAGCGCCAGGACGGCGGGCATGGTGGGCGCGATCCTGGGGTGCGCAGGCCTGATCGCGGCATGTAAGCTCAACACCGGGTTCTTTGGAATCGTCGTGGCGTACCTCGCGCTCAATGTTCTGTATTCCACTTTCCTGAAGCACGTCGTTCTTCTGGATGTGTTCATTGTGGCCGCAGGCTTTTTGTTTCGAGTGATTGCCGGAGGGTTGGTGATTCGCGTTGCCATTTCTCCCTGGTTGATTGTGTGTACGACGCTGCTGGCGCTCTTTATTGCCCTCAGTAAACGCCGTCATGAACTGGTTCTGCTGGGTGACGACGCCCCCAACCACCGGGCGATCCTGGCGGACTACTCGCCGTACTTTCTGGACCAACTCATCAGCATCGTCACCGCTTCGACCGTGGTTACATATGCGCTCTACACCCTCTCACCGGATGTCCAAGCCAAGTTCCCCGGAAAACGGTTGGAGTGGACGATACCCTTCGTCTTGTTTGGCATCTTTCGTTATCTCCACCTCATTCACCATGGTGAGCACGGAGGAAACCCCACGCGGTCCTTATTCACAGACCCCGTGTTGCTGTCGGTGGTGCTTTTTTGGGCGGCATCGGTTATTTTGATCATCTACCTGTAGCTGTCAGCTTTCAGATTTGTAAATCGGAGGGCTGGTAATCATATTCGCCATTCTCTGGGGGAAGGATAAAGCTCACGGATCGAAGCCGAACGCGGATGGCTGACGGCTGATCACTGACCGCCCCATGCAACCTAGCTTTGCAACCCAATCTCTCTCCGGCTGGGGTCGCTACCCGGTGGAATGGTGCCACCTTTTTCGCCCCGAGAAACGCAGTGAGGTGGCGGCCACTCTGGCGTCGGGCCTGCAACCCTCCTACATTCCCCGCGGCCTGGGGCGCAGTTATGGCGACGCCGCCCTGAACGAGAATGCCGGCGTGATCTGGCCTATCCTCCTCAACCGTTTTCTTTCCTTTGACAACGCTTCCGGCGTGCTCGAGTGCGAAAGCGGCGTGAGCCTTGCCGAGATCATTCAATACTTTCTTCCGCGCGGTTGGTTTCTGCCCGTGACGCCGGGAACGAAATTTGTGACCGTGGGCGGAGCCATTGCCGCTGACATTCACGGCAAGAACCATCACAAGGATGGATCTTTTTCCAACTTCGTTCTGGATTTCCGGCTGCTTACTCCCAGCGGTGAAGTGTTGCTCTGCTCTCCTGCCGCCCACCCCGAAGTTTTCTGGGCGACTGTGGGCGGCATGGGCCTGACGGGGGTTATCATGAGCGCGCGGCTGCGGCTGCGGCGCGTCGATTCGGCCTGTGTTTTCGTGGACTATTACAAAGCGGCGAATCTCGAAGAAGCCTTGGCGACGATGGAAGCCTCCGACGAGCGGTATGAGTACTCGGTGGCGTGGATTGACGCCCTCGCCACAGGCAATGCCATGGGACGCAGCGTCCTGATGCGGGGCAATCATGCTGCGGCGGCCGAACTGCCCGCGCGATTGCAGCCTCCGAAATCCGAAATTCGGAATGGATCAGCCGTCCCGATCCGTCCCCAATGGAACCTCTTTATGGACTTCCCTTCGGGTACTCTGAACCGGCTGACCGTGAAGGCTTTCAATACCGCCTACTACGCCATTCACCGCACCGCCCCGAAGCAACTGGTAAGCTTGGAAAAGTTCTTTTATCCGCTCGATGCTATCAACCACTGGAATCGGATGTACGGCAAACGCGGTTTTGTCCAGTACCAGATTGCGCTTCCGCAAACGAGCGGTGGCGCGGGCCTTCGGACCATCCTTGACCGGTTGGCGCGCTCCGGACGCGCATCGTTCCTGGCCGTCCTGAAGCGCTTCGGCGATGCCGGCCCCGGTCTGCTTTCTTTCCCCCTGCGCGGCTACACGCTGGCTCTGGATATTCCCGTTGCTCGGGGGGTCGTTCCCTTTCTTCACGAACTTGACCGGATGACTCTGGATCACGGAGGGCGCATCTATCTGGCGAAGGACGCGGTGCTACGCGCCGAGGATTTTGCCGCCATGTACCCCCAGCTCGAATCCTTCCGGGCCATCCAGCGGAAACTGGACCCGAAGAGATTGATGTCGTCATCGCTGGCCCGGAGGCTGAAGATTGTCTAAATGCCAATTGTAGATTGCCGAAAGATGATTGTAGGGATGGTCGTTTGTCGGTGGCGAGTTGACGATATTCGATGAGTCCAATCGACAATCGACAATCGTCAATTAACATGGTGATTTCATGTCAAGCGTGTTGATTCTGGGCGCTAACGCCGGCATCGGCCGGGCTTTGGCGGCGGAATTTGCCTCGCACCAGTACGATCTCATTCTCGCTGGCCGCGACCTGGGAGAGTTGCAAGCTCTCGCCGCTGACCTGAACCTGCGGCACAAGGTGAGCGCCCGCGCCGAGAGAGTCGATGTCCTGGAATTTGAGGCCCTGGAGTCGGCTCTCGCGGCGTGCATCGCTCCAGCCGGCGATTCACTGGAGGGAGCGGTTCTCTGCATCGGCTACGTGGGAGATCCCGAAACTGCGCGAAAGGATTTGAACGAAGCGCGTCGGATTCTGGATACGAACTTTACCGGATCCGTGCTTGCTCTCCATGTCCTCGCCAACCATTTTGAGCAGAAGCGCAAGGGATTTATCTGCGCCCTTTCTTCGGTGGCGGGTGACCGTGGCCGCCAGAGCAATTACCTCTATGGGTCCGCTAAGGGTGGACTGACCACTTATCTTCAAGGCCTGCGCAACCGGCTTTATCACAGCGGCGTCCATGTCATCACCGTGAAGCCCGGCTTCGTCGACACGCGCATGGTCTTTGGCAAGGCGAAACTGCCGCTGGTCGCTTCCCCCGGCGCCGTGGCGCGAGATATTTACCACGCCGTGAAAAGTAAGAAAAATTTAACATATGTTCCCTGGTTTTGGCGTGTTATTATGGGCGTGTTGTGTTTGATACCCGACGGGCAATTCAAGAAGCTCAAATTGTAACTTTTGGCACGCCGCGTGCCGTCTATCCTGGATGGTGAAAAATGGAATGCGGCAGGTGTGCGCTTCCGTGTTTGCTCCTCAAGACCGGTATGTGTACGGGAAGAGGTCTTTCTTGCAACAGCTTGGTATTCCTTGAGGCGCCGTTTGTGCCCCAGCCAAAGCGGCAGGCGGGCACTGCTTTTCGGTTACCAGGTGACAGAAAATGACAACTGACCACCCCGACCGGCAGACAATTATTGGCAGGATTGGCTTGCTCGGAGCAAGCGCCGGGGTCATCCTAGGACTAATTGAAGCCGCTTGTTTGCGTCTCCCCAACTGGCCATTGCCTCTGTTGAAGCCGCATGTCCCGTTTTCCTTCTGGTTCTTTGCGCCTCTTCTGATGTCCGTGGTCTTTGGGTTGCTGGGCCTGTTAGCGGGTTTCCTAGCCTCCCGGGGGAAGTCCCGGCTTCTTGGGATGCTGCTGATCGGCGCCTTGGTCGGCCTCGCAGGCGACTATTTTTGGTTGGTGCTCAAATCCTACTCGTCGGCTTGGGCGTGGGTTATTTTTCTCCAGGATATCATTACCCCTAGCCTCATATTTGCCCTGATTCTGGGCTGCACATTAGCTTATCTTTGGGCCACCCGGAGGCCAGGCATCCCTTTGGGCGTATTGGCCGATGTTCCCATACTACCTTGGTCGAGGGCAGTCCTGAGCTCGATGGCCGTGCTGGCGATCGCCACGGGCCTTAGCTACTTCCCCGACCACTTGCTGACCTCTACTGCTCATGCCACGGACAAATCGCAACAGCCCAATATTGTCCTGATCGTGTGGGACACGACGCGTGCCGACCATTTGTCATCCTACGGCTACGCTCGGAATACTACGCCGAACGTCGATCAGCTTGCCCAACGGGGCGTGCTCTTTGAAAACGCCGTCTCCGCCTCCAATTGGACGCTGCCGGGAATGGCTTCCGTGTTTACGAGCCTCCTGCCCCACCAGCACGGCGCCGGCGTGGACACACCTTTGGGAAACGGGCCCAAGACGCTGGCGGAAATTCTCCAGGACGGTGGCTACGAGACCGCCGGGTTCAACGCCAACTCCACCTACGGTGCAACCCCCTGGGGACTTGCCCGGGGGTTTGAAACCTATCTGGATTGCACGAGCACCCTGGGTTACAGCCTCCATGCTTCCCGTATGGGACACGATATCATCGAGCCTTCCACAGAGAAATGGTTGCCCCCCAGCCGCATTAGCGAATTCAACGCCCACCAGCTAAACGAGCAGGTTTACCATTGGTTCGATCACCGCTCCGACCGTCCGTTTTTCCTCTTCCTGAATTACGACGATGCGCATGACCCCTATGACGTTCCCGCGCCTTACGACCGAACCTATGGACGGGTTTCCAAAGAGGCATTACATCGGTTGGAAGCGGAGAAGTTTGGCCACTTCGATCTCTCCGCCGATGAGCGGGAGAGCTTAATTATCGGGTACGACAATGCCCTCCACTACATCGACAGCCAGATGGGAGAGTTGCTGCGATTCTTAGAACGCTCTCCCGATTGGTCCAACACTTACGTCATCATCACTGCCGACCACGGAGAGGCTTTTGGCGAGCATCACAACTATACGCACGGGCGGGACCTGCATCGCGAAGTCCTGCACGTGCCACTCGTCGTGGCGGGACCGGGGATTCCTGCCGGTGTCCGGATCTCCCACACCGGTGCGACGCGGCAGATCTTTTCAACGGTGCTGAAATGGGCAGGGATGGACCAGGCCGTTCTGCGCAAAACCAGCCTCTCGCGCATGTGGAATGCTGATTACCGGCCGATTAATCCGGATGAGGCCAGGGTGTCAGAGGTCATCGATGCCACGGCACCGCCCGCGCCACAGGGTATGATTACCCTCACCACGCGCGAGTGGCAGTTTATTTATCAGGCGGGCAAGCCTCGCTACCAGCTTTATCATTGGCCAACGGACCCCATGGAACAGCAGGACGTCGCCGATTTACCGGAAAATCAAGCCCTGATTGAACACCTCAAGGCAAGCTTGCTCGCAATTATCGAAAAGTCCTACCGACCCTGGCGCGACACCAGCTATCTTTTGGCACTTTCCGGACCCGATTTCTCGCCGGACTTGGAGGCAGGCAAATCGGTTCCATTACTTCCCGAGGGACCGCTCCTTCCCCAAGGACCCGGAGCCGCGCAAACTCTTTTCCCCCCGAATCCGGAGACTCCCTCGTCGAATGACAAGAATGCTGACAAGGAACTGTTAAAGAGCCTCCCCTACGATGCCCCTTGACTTGGGCCGACGCCGCGGGCGTCATGACGCCTTTAACTCCA
>Ga0326727_10007384_pt1 | contig 29123 bp, 24 predicted proteins | sample MB2enrmetagenome_FD_207643 | JGI IMG/M metagenome (GOLD analysis project Ga0326727, IMG submission 207643) | Lab enriched peat soil microbial communities from McLean, Ithaca, NY, United States - MB29MY | ecosystem: Environmental > Terrestrial > Soil > Wetlands > Peat | place: USA: New York... | reverse complement strand
TGATCATTTCCATGAAACCGGATGCGACCCAGGAGCAAATCGATCATGTTTGCGAGCGCGTCCGGGAGTTTGGGTACAAGGTTCACTCCATTCAAGGTGAAGAGCGCGTGGTCATTGGAGTGATCGGAGTGGGCGACGTTACCGCTTGCCTGGAAGCGATTGAGGTGGCTCCCGGCGTCGCCAGCGCCGTGCGGATCTCATCCCCCTTCAAATTCGTGAGCAAGGAATTCAAGCAACAGCGCACCCGGATACCGATCAACGGCGTTTCCATTGGGGGCGACCAATTCGTGGTCATGGCGGGACCGTGCTCGGTGGAGAGCGAGCAGCAGATTATGGAAGCGGCGGAGTTTGTGGCTTCGGTGGGTGGGAAGATTCTGCGCGGAGGCGCCTTCAAGCCCCGCACTTCCCCCTACGACTTTCAGGGCATGGAAGTAGAAGGGCTGAAGCTGCTCGCCCAGGCCCGCGCCGCAACGGGGCTTGCCATTGTCACGGAGGTAATGAGCGAGCAGGACGTTCCCCTGATAACCGAGTACGCGGACATTGTGCAAGTGGGCGCGCGCAACATGCAGAACTTTGCGCTGCTCAAGGCGCTGGGCCGCTGCCCGCGGCCGGTGTTGCTGAAGCGCGGCATGAGCTCGACAATCCGCGAGTTGCTGATGTCAGCCGAATACATCACGGCGCATGGCAATCCCCAGGTCATCCTCTGCGAACGCGGCATTCGTACTTTTGAGACCGCCACCCGCAACACCTGCGATATCTCCGCCGTGCCGGTGCTGAATGAGCTGACCCATCTGCCGGTCATCGTTGACCCAAGCCACGCCACTGGCCGGCAAAGTCTGGTGCCTGCCCTATGCCGCGCGGCCGTCGCCATCGGCGCGGACGGCTTGATTGTGGAAGTGCATCCCTGCCCGGAAAAGGCCATGAGCGACGGCGCGCAGTCCCTCAACTTTCCGCAGTTCCGCTCCATGATGCACGAGCTCAGACCTTACCTCGATATCTGGAAAGCGATGCGCGGCAAACAGAACACCGCCGCGACAGCAGCCGTGTAGAAGGCCCCTTACCGAACTCGATGGGTGGAATTTGTAGCGCTGAGTAGCGCTGACCTTTAGAGCCTGCCCTGAGCGAGCCGAAGGGTCAGCAGGCCGGGCACTCGCGAATAATGCCGACCTGAAGCTCGACGCTACAAACCGCGAGGCTCTAAGGGCCGGCGCTACCATGTTTTTCATCTACCTTTTAATGAATCAGGAATTGCACCACGAACAGTGCGGCAAAGATGTAAGTGAGTGGGGGGCATTCGCGCCCGCGGCCGGTGGCGAGCTTGGCGATGGCATAGGAAATGAGCCCGAAGGCAATGCCATCGGCGATGCTGAAGGTGAGCGGAATTCCCACCAGCACGAGGAAGGCCGGCAGGTACTCCGTGGGGTCATCCCAGTGGAGTTCGCGCAGGGGTCTGAGCATCATCGCGCCCACCACGATGAGCGCCGGGGCCAGCGTGGGATAAAGCACGGCTTGGCCCACCTTGACCCCGCCACCAATCATTGAAGCCAGGGGGCTGAAAAACAGCGAAGCAGCAAGCAATACTCCTGTCACCACACTCGCCAGGCCAGTGCGCGCGCCGTCGGAAACGCCCGCCGCGGACTCGATGTAGCAGGTGATCGTGGAAGTTCCCAGGGCCGCGCCCACCGTCGTCCCCACGGCATCAGCAAAGAGGGCGCGATCCACACGCGGCAACTTGCCGTCGCGCACCAGCCCCGCCTGGTGCCCCACGCCCACCAGGGTTCCCACCGTGTCGAAGAGGGCCAGGTAGAAGAGCACAAAAATGGCCGCCCCCAAACGCGCCGGCGAGATCCTCAACAGGCCGCCCAAATCGAATTTCCAGAATGTCGGCGCCAGGTGAAGCTGCATCGAGAACAGTCCCTGGTAATGGACCAAACCGAAGAGCGTGCAAATCGCTGTGGTGGCGAGAATCCCTATCAAGATAGCCCCGCGGACGCGGAAGCTCAACAGCACCACGATAAGAAGCAGCCCCGCGACGGTGGCAAGCACAACCGGCTGGCGCAAATCGCCCATGCGCACCAGCGTGGCGGGCGAGGCCACCACCAACCCGCCGTATTCGAGCCCGATAAACGTAATGAACAGGCCGATTCCCGCGGCGATGCTGCACTTCAAAGAACTGGGAATCGAGTTCACAATCTGCGCGCGCAGGCCGGTCAGGGTGATGGCGACGAAGAAAATCCCCGCCAGGAGCACCGCCGCCAGCGCCTGTTGCCAGGTCAGGCCGAATCCCAGAGGGACGGCGCCGCAGAGCGTGTATGCGAAGAAGAAGTTTTCGCCCATGCCCGGCGCCAGCGCTACGGGGTAGTTGGCGGCGAGCCCCATCAGCAGTGTGGAAGCAGCGGCCGCGAGACAAGTGGCCGTGAGCACGGCCTGGAAATTCATTCCCGAAACCGCAAGCACACCCGGCTGCACGAAGATGATGTAAGACATCGCGAGGAAGGTGGTGATGCCGCCCAAGATTTCGCGTTGAAAGGTCGTACCATTTACATCGAGCTGGAAGAATTGTGCGATTCTGTTCTTCATGCCTCGCCTCCCACACAGAGCCTAGAACCTGCAAACGCCTGCTGGCACTCTGCTCCAGGCCATGCCAATCCTGGGCGGCAGAACCCCACGCCACCTCCAAAGGGGTGGACAGACTTCCCTGCACCCGTGGGGGCTCTTTTCGGCACGCCCGCAGCATGGCTCGGGAAATCTAATCACCTTGGATGGAAAACTACCAGAGGAATCGGCGGGAAGTCTCGCCCGGTCTTGCGGGGGAGAGAAAGCATCTTCAGCCGGGAACGGAACAGACGATCAAATGCTTCTCAGATTGAGAATCAAACGCGGACTCATTGTAATCGCCGTACTTTGCTTCGATCAGAAAGCCGTTGTACCGCAGCAGAGAGTTGAGTTCCTGCGGGAAGTAGACTCGGACCGCGACTTCTTCCACGAATTCGCCGCCTTCATCGGGCATTTTGTGATAGAGGCGTACGTGATTGATCTGCCGGCTCGCGTCGTAACTATTACTCTCTGTCACCTCAACCATGCCGCTACCGTTGGGCGCCGGGTACCGCTTGTGAGGAAAGCGCTGCTCGGGATCGCGCGAAAGAATTTCGAGGCGTGGGTTCAAGGAGTCAATGATGAACTTCCCTTTGGGACCCAGATGCCGTTTCACGCAAGCGAAGCAAGCCTCCAAATCCCTGGTTTCTATAAGAGAGGAAATGGAGTTGAAGGGAAAGATTACCAGGGGGAATCTCCTTCCCAGCTCAAACCGCCGGACATCGCGGTGGGCCCATTCCACCGCAAGCCTTAAGCGCCGGCATTTCCGCGCGGCTTCGCGCAGCAGGGCTTCCGACGAGTCAATTCCCGTGACGCGATAACCGGCCCGGGCCAAGTGGAGCGGAATTCTCCCCGTTCCACAGGCCAAATCCAAGACAGGTCCTCCGTATTTGCTTGCTTTGCCAATCCAGAAGTCCAAGTCGGCAGTAAAGTGTCGCCACTTTAGATCGTAATGAACCCCCTCGAAAAATAAAGGTAAGTTAGCCGTGGCATGCATGGTGTTCAGCAGGGAAAGAAATCCCTTCCCTTTTCTACACAGGGGGGCGGGCTCATTTTCCCCAGAGTCCCCCGCTGCGAGGGCTCCACAGTTAGTCTTCCACGTTTTCGGTGAGATTGCAACGCTCTAAAGCATTCCCCGCGCGATATAACCTATTCATTAATAAGCACTCTCTCAAGAGTATTGTTGATGTACGTGTATCGCGGCGGCCTCATCCACGATGCCGTCATGGGCGTGCGGGCGCTTCCGGCGGGCCCGCGAAGCTGCCGGGAGGCGCAGGGGGGAGGTTCAGGGCCAATCTCACTATCCTCCAGCAGGGCGAAAAAATGGTTTTCATGCGCCCAGGAGCTTCGACAACTTTTCCCACTGATGGGGATTCTTCCGTAACATGAGGCGGCGCAAGCGGCGGAACTCATCGGCGTCGATTCTTTGCACCGTGCCGCGGCCGCGATGAGGACTGAAGGCGAGAATGTGGTCGAGGTCCGGCTTGCGCGCGAGGGGATTTTCCAGGCGCACGGCGTGGCGCGGCGGGCAGAAGTCGATGAGCGAACCTTGGCCAACGTCACGGCCATCGGAGGCTGCGCGGGCCACCCCCACCACCCGCTTGTGGTCGACTTCGTAGCAAAGAAAGAGGTCGCCGCACTTCACTTCTTCGCGAAGGTAACGCAGACTTGCGGCGCTGCGGATCCAGCCTTCGTCCCCCATCGGGTATACTCCGCGCGTGCACGAGCGAAAGTACTCATCAAATCTCCAACCGCGCTTGGTGTTGATCTTGAAAACCCAGACACTCATTTGGTGATTGAGCCATGGGGCCATTGGGCCATTGAAAACCACGCTTCTTCCTGAGTCCGTGATGATATGCAGATGCTCCGCGCAGACCGAAAGCCGGAAACCGCCGATCCTGGACATCGAACCCGAGAACCTTATTCAATGGCTCGATGGCTCGACGACCGATCTTGCAATCTTGTTCAGACCTCCACCACCCGAGCGGCGCGCACGGCGGGAATGGCGCGAATTTCCTCGAGCACCTCGTCGGGCACGTGATTGTCAACATTGACCAGGCCGATGGCCTGCTGGGTTTGGGGGTTGCGTCCCAGGGTGAAGGTGGCGATATTGATTCGGCGGTCGCCGAGAATAGTGCCCACCCTGCCGATGACGCCCGGCACATCCTGGTTGCGGATAAACAGGATGATGCCCCTTAGGGGCGCTTCGATATCGATGTCGTTCAGTCCCAGGATTTGCAGCGTGCCCCGCAGGCCCACCATGCCCACACCCGTCGCGGATTCACCCTCGGTGGATATTCCGATACCCAGTGAATTGGAAAAGGTCGCGCGTCGGGCGCTGCGCAGTTCCGCCACTTCCACGCCGCGCTGTTGCGCCAGGGCCCCGGCGTTAATCAGGTTGACTTGCTCGGAAAGCGCGGGCTTCAGGATTCCCTTGAGCACCGCGTTCCTCACCAGGTGGGTGTTCAGCTCCGCCAATCCACCGTCGTAGCTAATCCGCACTTCCCGGATTCTTTCTCCCGCAAGCTGGGCTAGAAACGCGCCTAGTTTTTCTCCGAGCTGGATGTAGGGTTCAAGCTTCTTGAATTCCTCGGCAGAAACTGCCGGAATGTTGACGGCGCTGCGCGCCACGCCCGAGATCAGGAAATCGCGTACTTGCTCGGCGATGCGGATGCCCACGATTTCCTGCGCCTCTTCGGTGGATCCGGCAATATGCGGGGTGGCGATCACGTTGGGGTGGCTCACGAGTTTCGATTGGGTGGGCGGCTCAGCCTCGAAGACGTCCAGGCCCGCGCCGGCCACCCGCCCGCATTCCAACGCCGCCAGCAGATCCGCTTCATTGATCAGGTTGCCGCGCGCGCAGTTCACGATGCGTACGCCCCGCCGGGCGACGGCCAGCGTCCGGGCATTGATCAGGTGGCGAGTCTCGGGCGTGGCGGAGGCGTGCAGGCTAATGAAGTCCGCCGACTTCAGCACATCCTCGAGCGAGGCCAGCTTTACGTCCAACTCACCGGCCAGTAGGGAGGAAACGTAGGGGTCGTAGGCGATGATCTGCATCTCAAAGGCTTTCGCCAGGCGCGCCACGTCCGAGCCGATTTGCCCCAGCCCAATCAAGCCCAGAGTCTTCCCGCGCAATTCCATCCCCTCGAGCTTTTTCTTTTCCCACCGGCCCTGCTTCATGAAGGCATCGGCCTGGGGGATGCGCCGGGCCAGTGCCAACATCAGCGCCAGGGTGTGTTCGGCCACGCTCCAGGCGTTTCCTCCCGGCGTGTTCATCACCACCACGCCTTTCTCGGTGGCGGCGTCGAGGTCCACATTGTCGACGCCCACGCCGGCGCGGCCGATCACGCGCAACCGCTCGGCTTTCGCGAGCAATGGGGAGGTAACTTTGGTGGCGCTGCGCACCACCAGCGCGTCGGCGTCGCGAATTTCTTCCGCGACGTTGGCTCCCGCTTTCGTCGGCAGGAAAACCACATCCCAGGATTCCTGCTCGCGCAAAATTTCCACGGCACGTTCCGAAATGCTGTCAGCAACCAGAATTTTCATAGTGAGTTGTCAGTAGTCAGTTGTCAGTGGTCAGTTGCCACCACCTCTTGACCCGCTCCCTGTTCCTCAAAACTTAATCGGTAATAGCCAATCGCCTGCTCTGCGGTTTTTAATCCAAAATCCAAAATCTAAAATGGCCTCACCCCGCGTGGCGTAGGTAAACCTCCTGCACGGCGCGCACGCCGGAACCAAGTACCACGTCCTGTCCCAGCTTCACGAGCGCAATTTCCAGTGCGGCGAAAACCGCGAAGAGATCGGCGATATCGTAATAACCGAGATGCGCCAAGCGGAAAATCTGGCCCTTCATGCTGCCCTGACCGTTGGCAATAATCGCTCCGAAGCTCGTGCGCAATTCTTTGACGATGGCGCCGGAATCCAGCCCCGCCGGCGCGCAGACGGCGGTGGCGGCATTGGCGGGGGAAGATTGGGCAAAAAGCTTCAGTCCCAGCGCCTGGGCGGCGGCGCGCGAGGCCTCCGCCAGCAGCGCGGCGTTCGCGATCAGGTTTTCGCGTCCGAGTTTCTTGATGTATTCAAGGGCCGCATGCAAGCCGATGATGAGCGTGGTGGCGGGAGTGTAAGCGGTCTCGCCCTTCGCCTGGTTATTGCGTTCCTTGGCGAAGTCAAAATAGAAGCGCGGCAGTTTGGACTTGGCGATCAAGCCCCAGGCTTTTTCGCTGACGCTGGCGAAGGCCAGGCCGGGAGGAATCATCACGGCCTTCTGCGAACCGCCGATCACGATGTCGAGCCCCCACTCCTCGATGCGCAAATCGGAGGTGCCGAGCCCCGTGATGGCATCGACCACCAGAGCGGTCTCCGGATAATTCTTCACCGCTTCGCCGAGCGCGCGCACGTCGTTCATCACAGCGGTGGAGGTTTCCGTGGCCTGGATGTAGACAGCGCGGAACGGCCCGTCACTCGCGAGTTTTTGCTTCATCGCCTCAATGCTCACGGGCTGGCCGCAGGGTGACTCCACCTTCACCGCCTCAATGCCGTAAGCCTGCGCCAGTCCCAACCAGCGCTCGCCAAATTTCCCCGCCGTGCCCACCAGCATGCGCTCGCCGGGCGAGAGCAGATTGGCCACCGACCCTTCCATGGCGCCGGTGCCGGAACTCGCGAAAATCAGCACATCGTTCCGGGTATCGTAGTAATACTTCAGCAAGGCGAGCGTTTCCGTCATGATCTTGCGAAACGCCTCCGTGCGATGGTGAACGTTGGCCGCGGTCAGCGTGCGCGCCTGGGCTTCCATCAGCAGCGGAGTGGGACCGGGAGTGAAGAGCCGTTCTTTGATGATGCCGGGCATGATCATTTTCCTCTTGGGATTGAAGGTGGCTTCGGAAAAACCAGGGCGGAACGTGCGAGGTTTGCCGTGAGTCCTGAGAGGTTGAGCCGAAGCCCGCCAGAATAAGAAAGTGACCTTTGAATGTCAAATCAATTCCCTTTATAGCTGAGATAATTCCGTTCCTCTTCCCTCGCGGACAACTGACCACGGACTGCTGACCGCTTTTCGATGAACCGATGAACCGATGTTGCGCCCGCGCCTTTCTCCTTTCCTTTCAACAGGATCACGGGTTCTCAGCGATAAGTGGCTTATTTCTCTTGGACATCACGGGGTAGCGGCGAATCTGAGCGAAGTCAATTCTGTATCTCATGTGTTTTCAAGAATATGTCGGGTAATACCTTCATTTTACCATCCTTTTTTCTCTCCCGCTCTACCCTATGATATGGTTTTATTAACCGCCTTGCTTTCAACAACTTGGTTTTCTGCGCGGGCCATCGAAATCCCCCCACTCCTCGCTAACCTGCTGTCTTTTCACGAACTTCACGGGTTCGCGGGGACATTTGCAGATTTCCTCCTTGCGGACCCCGACGTTCACCCATCGCCTATCAGCCTTGAACCTGTACCCTGGTACCCAACCCTAGCACCTCGCGCCGCATCTCTTCTGTTCCCCGACTACTGTCTGCCGGATGCCGTCCACTGTTCCTCCGGGTTGCGCCGACCCGTTAAACAGGTCCGCGGCCACTTCCGCCCCCCAGCGGGCGCTGGCCTCATCGTCTAGCATACCATGGCTATCTTTCTTGTCAAGATGATTTTCGCCTAGAGGCTAGGTTTACAAATTAAGACAACCTGTCAGGAGTTTTCCTGCCGATGGGAAAAAGGCGGGCTGGGGCCGACGGCGGCTTTTCAGCGTCTGCGATCCGGACTCTCTTCCCGCAAGGCTGGGGCATATTCTCCGGCAGCAGGCAACTCCACAAGCCGGCATAGGTGCTCCGTCAGCACCCACAAGACCCTTCGGGAAATCTGAGACCCCAATGAACTGCCGTCGGCGCCAGCCAGCCGATTTTACCCACTTGGAAACACCCTATCAATTCCGTTCAGGAAATGGCGTGTGCCCAGCATCGAAAGGACAGTGACATGCCACAAGGGGTAGCCCGCCAACTCATTTTTACACTTATCCAGCAAGGACTCGCAATTATTACATCATTAGAAACCTCCGGTGAATCCTGTCGGACAGACCGTTATTTGATAGAAATAAAGAACTTGGTACGAAACCCGGCGATTTGGTTATAATCGTGCTACACCCGGGAGAGGGGGGGGTGACTCTAAAGGGAGGAGCTTCTCATTGATGCCTCATCCGAATCTGCATCGCGCAATGGATTCCCCAGCACATCAGCCTGGATCCGAGGAGGGTTTTTACCTGAACGACCTCGCCGACGGAGCTGTGGTGGATATCGAAACGCAACATCGCCACTACCGGCTCGTTAAGCGTGCCGACACCCACGTACGCATCTCAGGCCATCCCATCTTCTGCCCGGAACCCGTCGAGGTGGAAGTCGAAGGATCTATCGGGAGCAGGCCCATGTTAGTGCCCAATCCAGGTTTCATCGGGCGCGGAATGTACCTGGTATTCAAACATCCCCTCTTCGAACAGGTCATAACCACTTCCCGAATTCGCGAAATCCACAAACTGAGCTAGCCATCAAACCCAGCGGGTAGCCACGCAGCTCAGTCCTGACCGTGGGGGTTTCTCATGCCGGATGCCCTAGGGGCAACCGCACGTTGTCAATCCGAATGGCGCGCGCCGGTACCGTCGCCTCGCAGAAAGTAAAACTGTTGTAACTCGACCACCGCCAGTCTTCCGACCGCTTCACCAGCCTCTTTGCGCACCCAACTCGACTATTCCTGTTAAGCCCCCAAGGGGGCGATCGTCGCGTCAGGCGGGCTTGGGGGCGAGCAACTCGGGGAGGGCCACGGGGGTTTGTACAGGCGGGTGGCACGAGGAGCCTTGGCAAACCAGCGCCACAGGAACGCCATCGAAGGGCAGTTCCGGCAGGGTGGCGGCAATGCCAGCAGTCGCTTCACGAACCGCCCGTTCGACCACGTCGAGCAATTGTAGCGCGAATCCCCGCCATGGGGGTCCGCCGGATCACAACTCCTCCAAAGAGGTGAAGAGCAGGGTTTGAAGCGAGTAACCGATGGCAGTTGCCAGACCGCCGATCCAAAGCATTCTCGAGACAGGGAACGGCAACAGGAGAACGCACCAGAGACCTGCCACCCCACAGCCCGCCAGATACCCTACGTCCGGCAACCAGTGGGGCCACAACCCTCGCGGCTTCGGATCAATTCGTGCGTACAACCTTGCACGGAAATCAGCGCCCAATCGCGGCGCAGTAACCGCTTGCTTGAGCTGAAGGTCCAGGGTTGTCTGCAAGTGGCTGAACTCCGTACACTGCGCGCAGGATGCCAAGTGTATATCCAACTGCCGGCGTTCATCTGGAGAGAGGGGGCGATCAAAGCATTCGCTTATTTTGTCCTGGGCATCTCGACAATCCATTTGTTGAACTCCTCATCATTTCTGCTAACGCTTGCCGGGCGCGATGGAGGTGGCTCTTTACGGTACCCTGCGGAAGATCCAGCATCTGCGCAACATCATGAACACTTCGGTCCTCAAGGTAGAACAGGGTGATCACCTCTCGTTGCGCTTCGGGTAAACGCTCCAATAATTGTCCAATCTCGGCATGTTCCAGGGTTGTCTCATGGGGAGAGGGTGGCTCATAGTCTTCAATTGGAACGGTTTTTCGGGACGATTCACGCCGCGACGCCGAGTAGCACGTGTTCCGCGTGATCGCATAAAGCCAAGTGGCAGGAGATGCCCTGCCATCGTAGACGGGCAAGGCCTTCCACAGCTTCAGGAAAATGTCTTGTGTCACTTCTTCCGCCGTCGCTTCATCTCTCAGAATTGAAAACGCCAGCCGGAACACTTTCTCTTGGTAGCGATCCAACAGAACCTCGAAAGCCCTCGAGTAGCGGCTGCTGCGCAATAGTCCTTGGACGTCCTCGTCACTCATCATACTTGATACGCGCGAATGCGCTAGCCGGTTGCAGATGATTTTTCCACTCCACTCTGCAACCCGGAAATCACCCCAGCAGTATATATAGGCGAAAGGAAGGGTATACACGTGGGAGTTGCAATCGTGATCGTGGCTCTGATCGGCCTCGTGGGTTTTCGCCAATGGCTCCAGCACCAACGCCGGATGATGATCCATCGGGAGCGTCTCATTGCCCTGGAGAAAGGCGTCGAACTTCCAGCGGTTGAACAGGAGGTGCGGCGGAGCAACTGGAATGTGCAGCGTATCATCCTGCTGGCCGGGCTTACGTGGATTTCACTTGGAGTCGGGGCTTTCGTTACCCTCGGGGCTTTGCTGACAAACCACACACCCGATATCCCCCAAGGGCTTCAGTTCATCGGGGTCGCCCCTGTCGCAATCGGCTTGTCACACCTTATCGTCTACCTGGTAGGGAGGAAAAAGGATAGTTAACCTCCGTCTTCGCCAGGGCATAGCTGGTACTGCGGCCGCCCTCGGGATTGCGGACAAGTATGCCGCCTTGGACGAGCGTGGCGATGTCACGCAGGGCCGTGTCGTGGGAACACTTGGCGAGCTTCGCCCATTTTGACGTGGTCAGCTTTCCCTCCAAGCCGTCGAGGAGCCGGTTGAGGACAAGGCGTTGCCGTTCGTTCAGACGAGAATCCCCGATGGATTCCCAGAAGCGAGCCTTGAATAGGACGCTTCCGAGAGCGCCTTGCGCGCCTTCGATGGCGCGGCCGAGGCAGCCAAGGAACCACGCCATCCAGGGGGTGATGTCCATCCCGCCCTTCTGCGTCCGTTCCAGATTGTCGTAATACTCGGCACGCTCCTGCCGGATCTGAGCTGACATGCTGTAGAAGCGTTGCGAGCTTTGTTCCGAGCGTGCTAGCGCCATGTCGGAAAGGGCGCGCGCGATGCGGCCGTTGCCGTCGTCAAAGGGGTGGATGGTGACGAACCACAAATGAGCTATCCCCGCCCTCACCACCCAATCCTTTTCCTCATTTCCATTGAACCAAGCAAGGAAACGCTTTATTTCCGAGTCAATCCGGCTTGCGGCGGGCACTTGGAAATGAACATACTGCCTTCCCACGGGGCCGGAGACAACCTGCATCAGGCCGCCGCTGTCATCCCTCCACGCGCCGACCCTGATGGGGCGCATCCCGCTCCGTCCCGTCGGAAACAGCGACGCATGCCACGTGAACAGTCTTTCTTCCGTCAGCGGCTTTTCGTACTGCCTCGTGGCGTCAAGTATCATTTCCACGACGCCCTCCACGTCCCGATCCACAGGTTTGAGGCCGCCAATGTCCATTCCGAGCCGGCGCGCCACGGAGGAACGGACCTGCCCTGCGTCCAGTCGCTCGCCTTCGATTTCGCTGCTCTTGAGCACATCCTCGGTCAAAGTTTCAAGAACGGCTTCCTGGCGGAGCTTAAAGCCCAGGGCTTCCATGCGTCCCAGCAACCGGCCCTGCTCGCGATGAACCACAGCCAGTTGGTCCGCCAACTTGTCACAACTCCACTGAAATCGGGGCCAAGTGGGATCATCATAGATATATATACTCATTCTACGCACTCCATGCGTAGATTATGGCCTCTATTCAACGCAGGAGTCAACAATATTCTACGCATAAAATGCGTCGAATGGGCGGGCTATTCACCGCAAGGCGGGGACGAGCAAATCGCGGAGGGCCGCGGGGGTTTGCACAGGGGCGTGGCAGGCGGAGCCCTCGCACACCAGCGCCACGGGAACGCCATCGAATGGCAGCTCCGGCAGCGTCGAGGCAAGGCCGGCGGGCAGGTCACGGGATTGCACCATGCCCGGCTCGAAAGCGAAGACGCGCTTGCCGGCGCGCGGTGCTTCATAAGCGGCGCGGAGAAGGTTCACCGTGCGCTCATCGCCGGCGGGGCCGATCACCACCACGTCCACCGGCGCACGCAAGTGATGAAGGAGCGCCAAGCCGTAAGTTGCCGCGAACAGTCCGTACTTCCCCGCCTTAGGGGCAAAGAGCGCCAGCGTGGCGTCTGCCTTTTTGCCGAAATCTTCGCGGTCCGCGAGCACGTCCAGGCGATCGAGCACTATCGCGGCCACCGCATTCGCCGCCGGCGTGGGTGAATCCTGGAAGGGCTTGCGTTTTGTGGTGAGGCTGCCGTGACGGTCGGCGAGGTCCCGGGCGGTATCGAAGAACCCTCCCTCCTTCTCGTCCCAGAAGCGGCGCACGGTGATTTCCATCAGCTCGAGCGCGCGCTCAAAGTAGACCCGCGTTCCAGTAATCTCGTAGGCGTCCAGAAGCGCGGCAATCATGAACACCTGGTCCTCGAGCAGGCCCTCGATGCGCGGCGCCCCATCCACCAGGGTGTGGTACATGCCCTTATCGCGGTCGTAAGCTTTGGTCACCAGCAGGTCGAGAGTGGCAAGGGCGCGGTCGCGCTCGCCCGCTAATCCGAGAACTCGATACGCCTCCACAAGGGCGGAAATCAGCATTCCGTTCCAACTCGCATAGATTGACTTATCGATGAACGGTGTTATCCGGCGGGCGCGGGCGTCGGCCATCTTTCGCCGGGCGCTCGCCAGGAGTTCCGCGACTTTCGTCTCCTCAAGTTCCATACGCGCGGCGATGGCGCTGAGGGGCTGGTCGATGAACAGCACATTTTTCGCGGGGTTGTGATGCATCTCGCCTTGCGCTTCAATATGGTAGTAAAGGGCGGCAACGCGTGCCTCCGGCCCGTCGAGCACCGCGTTCAATTCTTCCAGGGTCCAAGTAAAGTAATCGCCGTCGTCGTCCAGGTTGATATCCGCGTCCTGGCTCGAGTAAAAGCCGGCCTCCGGGTGCGACAGCACATTTTCAAGGAAGGCGAGAATTCCCAGGGCAATTTCGCGAAAAAACTTGTTGCCGGTAATCTGGTAGGCGCGCAGGTAATTTCCCAGAAGGCCGGCGTTGTCGTAAGCCATTTTCTCGAAGTGGGGCACAATCCAGCGCTCATCCACCGAGTAGCGGTGAAAGCCTTTGCCGATCTGGTCGTAGACGCCGCCCCGCCCCATGTGTTCGAGGGTGGTGGTAACGATATTCAGCAACCACTCCTGGCGAGTATCGAGATAAGCCTCAAGGAGCAGGTCGATGGCGGTGGGATGGGGAAACTTTGGGGCGCTGCCGAAGCCGCCATTCTGCGCATCGAACATGCTCCCGATGCTTTCCACGATCGCCTTCACTACCTGTTCGTCAGCCGCTTCCTCCCCTTCCTGGAAGTGTTCCACCTCACGGAGAGCCTCGGCAATCTTCGCGGCGCTTTCATGGATCTGGTCGCGATGCGTGCGGTAGTTGTGCGCGATGGCTTCCAGCAAGCGCTTCATGCCCGGGCGGCCGGAGCGGTCGTCCGGGGGAAAGTAAGTGCCCCCGAAAAACGGCTTGCCGTCCGGAGTGAGAAAGGCCGTGAGCGGCCAGCCGCCCTGGCCCGTCAAGGCGCTCACCGCCACCTGGTAGCGGGCGTCGATGTCGGGGCGCTCGTCGCGATCGACCTTTACGGGGATGAACGACTCGTTGATGACGCGCGCCACTTCCGCGTTTTCGTAACTCTCGCGGTCCATCACGTGGCACCAGTGGCACCACACTGCGCCAATGTCGAGCAGGATGGGTTTATCCTGTTCCTTGGCCTGGGCGAAGGCGTCGCTTGTCCACTCGTGCCAAAGTACCGGCTGATGCGCGGCGGAGCGCAGGTAGGCGCTCGCGGCCTTCGTAAGTTCGTTGCCGGGGTTTTCAACACTCATCGGTTGTATCCTGTCTCAGCATCGAAAATGGAGCATCTGGAACTTAGGCCCACGTCGAGGTCGCCGGAGTCTAACCGTACATACGGCTTCCCGTCTGCGCTGGCAGTTTCGCGGGATCGCAAAGCGCTCAACGCACGGGCTCAAAGACCAAAGATAGGGGAAGTGATAAGCCCGGGAGGATCTTGTCGTCTCTCAGGGTGTCGCCCTGCCGGAGGGTCTTCAGGGGGAGTGAGCTATAAATGTCGACCTCGCCCTTCTCCGGGTCAACCACCCAGATCAACTCAATACCGGCATCGCGATACTGCTGAATCTTCCGGCTCATCTCACGCGCCGTGTTATACGCCGAAAGGACCTCGACTGCCAACGCCGGAACGACTTTCAAGGCGTGCTTGGGATCAAGATTGGAAATTCGCTCGCGCGGGACGTACGCAACGTCCGGGGCACGGACCAAGCCCGGGGCAAGCTCGATCCAAGTGTCGGCGGCGACCAGGCCTCGGTTGTTGGTCTGCGCCCACTCACTCAATAGCGAATAAAGTCGGTAGATAATCCGGAATTGCTCCAGGCTGTTGGAGGACACGTAGACGGGTTCTCCTTCATCCAGCTCATAGCCGCCGCCCTGCTCCGGCTCCGGGAGCTTTTCGAATTCCTCGATTGAAAGAAGAGTCTTCATCTTCATGTCCTATTAACTCTAACACTCGCCGCTGGTGCCTTCAAGGCGGGCCAGGGTTATTTCAGAGCTGGGTCAAATCTCATTGCAACCGGGGGCCTTGCGGCGGTGTACGCCCTGTGCCGGGCTCGTCGAGCGGCTTGCGGCCCGTGAATCCCTCGTCGATGCCGTGCCAGAAGGCAATGTGATCTTCACCGAGTTTCCAGCACAGGTAAATCTCTTCTCCTTCGAGCAGACTGGGAAAATCCACCAAGCCCACGTCGAGATCCTTCACCAGGACGCCGGTATCCTGAATGCGGTTGACGATCTCAACCAGGCGCTCAGCCGCCACGTCGTGCTCGGATTTTTTCCGCAACAGATCTGCCAGGGGAGGGAAAGTGCCGCCCAACACCATGATGCGTGACGCGACCTGCGCCAGTTCGTTCTTGAAAGCCTCAATCTTTTGCTTCTCGCCTCGCGCGTCCTCCAGCCAGGGCGCGATGGTGATGAGAAGTTCTTCCGCTTCTCGGCGATCAAAATATTTGTCGGCCATAGGCGAAGTCGGGAGTCGAGAACCAAGAGTCGAAAGTCAGGGCCGGAAAAGTGGAACAGGATATTCTGCCTTTGACTTTCAACTTTCGACTCTTTACTTGATCTCCAACATACGATTCAGGGCATCCAGCGCCCCGCGCTTGGTCTGGGGATCAACGCTGACGCGGTTGACCACCTGACCTGAGCACAGACATTCGAGCGTCCAGCAAAGATGCTGGGGCGAGATCCGGAACATGGTGCTGCACATGCAAACGCAGTCGTCGAGCGAAACGATGAGCCGGTCAGGGTGCTCCTGCGCCATACGGCGAATCATGTGAATTTCTGTGCCCACGGCCCATGCGCTCCCCGGGGGAGCTGCCGCGATACGCTTTAAAATGTATTCCGTCGAGCCCACCTCATCTGCCGCTTGGCAGACTTCCCACGAGCATTCGGGGTGCGCAATCACCCGAATGCCCGGATGGCTCTGGCGGGCCCGCTCCACGTGCTCGGGGCGGAAACGCTGATGCACGGAGCAGTGGCCCTTCCACAAATAAATCTGCGCTTCGGCAATCTCGCTGTCCGTGAGCCCGCCGTTTTCCTCCGCCGGATTCCATACCGCCATCTTATCGAGGGGAATTCCCAGCCCGTAGCCCGTGTTGCGGCCCAAGTGCTCATCGGGCAGGAACAGTGCCTTTTCGCCGCGCGCAAGCGCCCACTCCATGACCTTGCGGGCGTTGGAGGAAGTGCAAACGGCGCCACCGTTCCTCCCCACAAAAGCCTTGATGGCGGCGGTGGAGTTAATGTAGGTGACGGGCACCATCTTGCCGCTATTCACCGCCGTGAGCGCTTCCCAGCAAACCTCCACTTGCTCAAGGTTTGCCATGTCGGCCATGGAGCAGCCGGCGTGCAGGTCAGGAAGAATTACCGTCTGGTGATCGGCGCTCAGAATGTCGGCGCTCTCCGCCATGAAGTGTACGCCGCAGAAAACGATGTACGCGGCCTCGCAACGGCGGGCGGCGAGCTGCGAAAGGCGCAGCGAATCGCCGCGGTAGTCGGCGAACTTCACCACCTCATCACGTTGATAGTGATGCCCCAGAATCACCAGCCGCGAGCCGAGTTCGCCCTTGGCCCGCGCAATGCGCTCGTCAAGCTCCTTCGCCGAGAGGTCAGCGTAGGTCGCGAGGAGCATATCTATAGTTGCCGTGGCCATAATTGCCCTGCTTCTATTTTAGCTTAAGAACAGGGGCTAGGGGTTCGGGATTAGGAATTAGGGGTTCGAAATCTCTTTTCCCTAACCCCGAATCCCTAACCCCTAATCTCGAGTTCTTATCCCCCAATGTAAACCATGGTGCGTGAAGGCTGAACGAAATCCGGCTCGTTGATCCGATGGCTGGGCTCCTTTTGGTGCACGACCTTTTCCATAAACCCGGCGATGTCGTGGTCGGTGGCGCCATTGCGGACCAGGTGGCGCACGTCGTGCTCGCGCAGTGAGAAGAGGCAAGTGCGCAGTTTGCCGTCCGCCGTCACCCGGATGCGGCTGCACTGCCCGCAAAAAGGGATCGAGACCGGCGCGATGATGCCGAGTTCGCCTTGGCCGTCTGCAAAACGATAGCGCAGCGCTGTTTCACTGGGCGAGTTACGGGGAATTTCCGCGAGCGGAAACACGGGCTGGATGGCGTCCACAATTTCCTTGGCCGTGACCACCAACTCGCGCTTCCAGGCATGGTCGGCGTCGAGCGGCATGAACTCGATGAAACGCACCACAATGTCGCGGCGGCGTGCCAGGCGCGCGAATTCCACAATCTCATCGTCGTTGAAGCCGCGCACGAGAACGATGTTCACTTTCACCGGGCGCAAACCCGCTTCCAGAGCGGCGTCAATGCCGGCCATTACTTTTTCGTAGGAGCGCGGCGTCCGCGTGATCTTGGTGAACTTCTCCGGATTCGTGGAATCCAAGCTGACGGTGACTCGAGGAGCCCCGGCAGCGGCCAGTTCCCGCGCCATCTCCGGCAGCAGGTAGCCGTTGGTGGTAATCGCCACATCCTCGAGCCCGTCGATCTGGCGGAGCCGCGCGATGAAATCCACCACGCCCTCGCGCAACAACGGCTCGCCCCCGGTCACGCGGATTTTTCGAATGCCCAGGCCCACCAGGACGCGGCTGAGGCGCAGGAATTCCTCCCAGGTCAGCAGGTCGCGGTGCGGGAAGTAGTTTTTCGGATCGGCAGACTTGCAGTAAACGCAACTGAAGTTGCAACGGTCCGTCACCGAAATGCGCAAATCGTGAATTTCGCGCCCGAATTTATCGTGCAGCATGGTTTCGCACAGCCTCGCCCCAGCGGGACGGACCCCGCTGCAAGCTGCCCTAATGACTCTCGCTAGCGTTCTATGGTGCGCCCTTAACAAAAAACCGGCTCGTCTTTGGAGCCGGCAGCGTTCTCCTTCCCAAACAGGAGAGGCGACACGATTTCTCGCGCCACCCTATCGGCCCGCCACGCCTGGGCTTTCGAGGCTCCATTAGCGAAACGGGCTGAGAGAACACTATTAATCCTATCGTATTCGATGCCTTGCGACAAGCCAGGTTACGAGCAGGATCGAACCACCGGCAGGGAAAGGCGATCACTCCATCCGTAGGAGGAGCCAGGTGATGTCATCGTGCTGCCGTGCCAAGCCGGCGAAGGCGTCGACGGCTGAGGTGAGACGCTCCAGGGTGGCGGCGGCCGTTCCGGGAGGAGCGGTACCCAACACGGCGAGCAGGCGTGCTTCGCCGAATTCCTCGTCGCGTTCGTTCACCGCCTCGATGACGCCGTCGGTAAAGATGACGAGCAGATCACCGGGCGCAAGCGTGGCTGAGCCCGAAGGGAAGCGCGTGCCGGGATTGATCCCGAGCGGCAGGTCGCCTTCCTCCAGGCGCTGGATCTCACCCGAGGCGCGGCGCAGGATGGGCACGTTGTGACCGGCGCGGATGTAAGTGAGGACCCGCGCAGCGGGATCGAAGTCGGCGAAAAAGGCGGTGGTGAAGCGGCGTCCGCCCAGGCTGTGGGCGCAAGCGTACTCGTTTATGCGCGCCACGATCTCAGCGAGCGGCGTGGCGGCGCTGGCCACCGTGCGCAGGCTTGCCTGGAAAGTGGCCATGAGGAGTGCGGCCGGGACGCTCTTGCCGGCGACATCGGCTACGACGAGCAGGAGGCGCGGGGAAGCGAGCGCGGGCGCGGCGCCGTCGAGCAGGAAGGCATCGTAGTAATCACCCCCTACGGTGTTGGCGGGGCGCGACGAAAAGGCAATGTCCACGCCCGGCACGCGCGGGGCGAACTGTGGCACCAACCAGTGCTGGATTTCGCGCGCGATTTCAAGGTCGCGCTTCATGATGACACGGTCGGCGAGTTCGAGCGCGAGCAGAACAATCAGGCCGCCGAAGGCCATGAGGAATTCCGCCTCGCGTGGGACGCCGGCGGGCCGGAGGTTGAGCACGAAGAGCCCCAGCAACAGGAGAACCATCAGCAGGAACACGCGCCGCGCGGGCGAGAGCTTCATGAGCATCGCCCAAAACAGCGTGTGGCTGATTTTTAGGAACCGGCGGAGGCGCGGCTCGTGGCGAACCGCGTCCCAATCGACCTCGCGGTCATATAGCCTGTAGCTCGCGCGCGCTTCGGAGAAAAACTGCGACCAGAGGGTTTGAATCTCCAATCCGTCCGAAACCCGGTCCCAGAAATTCCCCACGCGATGTGCGGCGCGGGTCAACGCCTCGACCACACCTTGGCCCTTGGCAGTCGGAGAGGGGGGCGGCATAGGAAGTGATTATAGAGCAGGCCGGAGATGGACATTTCGGATTTTGAGAATGGCAAGAAACCCGCGGCGAGAGGCGGCCGCCGCGGGATAAATCGAGGGGCAGAAAGCCGCTTAAACGAAGTCGCGCCCGATCAGACGCTCGATGCGCTTGCGGATGGGCGGGTGAGTGGAGAACAGGCTGGAAAACATCTCGCCCGTGGTGAGCGGTTGATAAATGTACAGGTGCGCCATTGAGGGCGAGACTTGCATGGGAATGCGCTTCGCCCACTTGTCGATCTTGTCGAGGGCGCGGGCAAGACCTTGGGGATTGCCGGTAATCTCTGCGCCGGTGTGATCAGCTTCGTACTCGCGCGTGCGCGAAATCCAAAGCTGGATGAGCGTGGCCGCCAGCGGGGCCAGGAAGATCATGGCAAGGGCGGAAAGTGCGCCGCCTCGCCGGCCGTTGCCCCGGCCGCCGCCACCAAATCCTCCGAACAGTTCTGCAAACCAGGCTAGGCGCCCAATCATAATGATGGCGCCGGCCAGAGTAGCCACCACGGCGCTGGTGAGAATATCGCGATTCTTCACGTGCCCGAGCTCGTGCGCCAGCACACCCTCGATTTCCTCGTCGTCGCAGATGTCCAGAATGCCGCGCGTCACCGCCACCGAGGCGTGACTGGGATTGCGGCCCGTGGCAAAGGCGTTGGGCGAATCGGTAGGAATAAAATAAATCTTGGGAACCGGGATGTTCGCCTTGGCGGCCAGGCGCTCGACAATCTGGTAAATGCGCGGGCCGTCTTCGCGCGAAATGGGCTTGGCGCCAGAGGAAGCCAGGGCGATCTTGTCCGAAAAGAAATACGTGCCCAGGTTCATCACCGCGGCAATCACCAGGGCAAATATCATCCCATTCTGGCCGCCCCACCACTCGCCGATGGCCAACATCAGGCCGGTCATGCCCGCGAGTAAGATCGTCGTTTTCAGGTTATTCCACATACATTTACTTTCTCCCGATGTTCAGTGCCCACTTTCCCCTTCTAATTAGATGCAGGTTGCATGGATTCGGCTGTGCGGGTCAAACATAGTCCCGAATCAGTCGGATATTCGGGATTGACTGGCGTAGCATGTTGTAAAGATGCCCGTCTGCTGTGACCAAGTCCCAGCCCGTCTTGATTGCGAGAGCCGCGTAAAGGCCGTCGTAGGCGCTGTGACCGTTTCTTATAGCTAATGCCAGAGCCAGTTCCATCAAATCTTCTATCGGCCATAAGGGAACGTGGAATGCCTTGAACTCGCGAAAGAGTTCTTCCGCGACCACAGCCGAAAGGAGGGCCCGTCTCGCCCGCTTCCAGAGCATATTTGCAATTTCCGCAGGAAGTATCGCAGGAGCAAGTATTTCCAACGCACCTCGGCCCCAATTTGCAAATAGGACCTTGGCTTTGTCGGTGTCGGGTTCCAGCACCAGCCGTTTGGCAACCACGCTGGCATCAACGATAAGGCTCGTCATTGTCCCGATCCTCGCGAATGAGGGCGGTACTGTCCGGTTGGTTGGGATACTTATCTCCGATCCCTTTCCAAAGCTTATCGATCCGCTTCATGGCCTTGGCGGCGTGCCGCCGCCGGCGGTTCATCTCAGCCTTGTCGGCGAGCAGGCTCAGAATTTCGGCGTTGATACTGCGCCGATTTCGCCTGGCATCCAGTTGGATCTCGGCGTAATCTTTCTCCGGAACGTTGCGCACCGTCAGGTTAGCCATGACTCCTCCACCCTCACAATGATATCATAATGATATCACTACGCACCCCCGCTGGTACCCGTCCGCAACTGGTTCATTCGCCCGACCCAGCGAACAAGACCATGCGCATCGAGAGGCTGCCGTACTCAAAGCCTTCGTAAGGGTAGCTCACCGCGTCGCGCCCGGTGGTGCTCCCCATGCAGTAAAGCAGTGGCACGTAATGCTCGAGCGTGGGATGCGCCAGCGCCGCCAGCGCCTTGCCCCAAGCCTCGGGGGTGGCGAGCGACGCGAGGTCGCGAGTTTCAATTGCTTTCTTCACATCCGAGTCGAACTCGATGGTCCAGGGAAAAGGCTGGGCGTTCTTCTCACCCTCCATGCGGCGCAAATTGTGCACGATGTTGCCGCTTCCCAAAATCAACACGCCGCGGTCGCGCAGCCCGGCCAGCTCGCTTCCGAGTTCGACGTGGCGCGGCAGGCTGCGGCCTGCGTCGAGGCTGACTTGAAACACCGGCACGTCGGCTTCGGGATAAAGATGCCGCAGGACGCTCCACGCCCCGTGATCGAACCCCCAAGTCTCATCCTGCTGGATTTCGAGCTCACGGGCAACGCGTGCGGCTTCGGAGGGCGCGCCCGGCGCCGGGTACTCGACCTCATAGAGAGGCGCCGGAAAACCGTAGAAGTCATGAATGGTGCGCGGCTTGGCAACGGCCAGAACCTCGGAGCCGCGCGTCACCCAATGCGCCGAGACCACGCACACGGCCCTCGGCCGTGGCAGCCGCTGCGAGAGTCCCGTGAGCGTCTCCGTAAACCGGTTCCGCTCAAGGGCATTCATCGGCGATCCGTGGCCAACGAAAAGAACGGGCATTTTCATATAGCTCCTAAACTAAGAATTTTTCTTCCTGCCTGAAGCCCCAAAGGAGCTACGCCGCGCGCGCCCATTCACCAACCCTTTCCGCCTAGTTTGCCATGAAGGCGACGCTACGAAGAACGAAAATGCGCCTACGCCCGTCCCCACTCGCGTGCCGGAAGGACCAAGCCCTTCCGGGGAGCGGGCGGCGGAGCCGAATCAAGTTTCCTGCGACTCACTGCCTTGGCAGGGCAGGGGACTACGCCGCGATTTGGGCGTATAGTGGGGATACTACTATTAGAGAGAACGATTATGGGTCGAGCTATTCGGCAAGATTGCGCTCGCAGCCTAGGTCGAATCCTTCTCCCCTGGGTTACCCTTGCGATTTGGCTGTTCGCCACCGGCTCCGGCGCGGCGCCGCGAGGGCTCAGTTCCCCGGGAGTTCATTCCCACAGGATTCGGCTTCATGAGGTGAATCTCGCGTTGCGGCTTCAGGCCAATCACCATCCGGGGCGAGCGAGCGGCGACGAGTTTCAGAAAGCTCCCAAGACGTTCGTGGATATGAGCCCCGCTGAGCTTGCCAAGGCTATCCCCGAACTGAAGCATCTGGAGCCGGCGGAGAATCAGGACATGTTGCCGCAGATCCTCAAGCGCGCGGGGGATGTAGTGGCGGCTTTCTTCGATAATTTTCCTAATACCACTTGCACCGAGCAAGTCACCTCCCTCGTGGATACCCCGTTGCGCGCCAGGCCTTTGCATTACGATAATAAATATAACTATGTGGCTTTGGCCCCAGCGGGCGCGGAGAAAGGCCGCCTCCGGGAATATCGAACCGATGCCACGGGCGATCTCGTGCAACCGGACGCAAAGACTGGGGTGGTCACCGTCGGATTCGTGGCCATGTCCGCGCATTTTCATCCCGACTACCAAGCTGACTCCCGCTTCCGCTACCTGGGGCGTGAGGAAATGGAAAAGCAGGACACCTACCTCATCGCCTTTGCCCAGCAACCTCAAGTGGCGCGGCTATCGTCGAGCGTCCAGTTCCTCGGCCGGAGCGGAATCGTTTTCATGCAAGGTGTGGCCTGGATCGATCCGGCGAGCTTCAGGATTGTTCGCCTGCGCGTCGATATCCAGCAACCGGATTCGTACGTCGGCTTGCTGAAAGAGACTACCCAAGTCCTTTTCTCAGAAGTGAGCTTCACACATGGTGACAAGACGTTGTGGCTGCCGAGTGAGGTGACCGTAACCGGGCAACTGGAAAAGTATCTCTTCCGCAACCAGCACCGCTACACCGACTACCGGCTCTTCAATGTCGAAGTCGAGCAGAAAGAGGAAAAACCATGAGGCGTCACCGAACGACGCGAGGTGTTGCTCCATAACTCGAACAATCCCGATGCGCATTACAATCTTGGCGTGGCGTTAGAACGAAAGGGCCAGCACCCAGACGCGCTGCAAGAATACCGCACAGCCTGTGAGCTCAATCCCAGGAATCCCAACTACCTTATTTCGAGAGGCCTTTGAGGTCCTTCAACAATCTTGAAAAAGCACTGCCAAAGGCGCCCTCCCGGTCGTCGGTGAACTCCCCACCCTCCGCCTGATAGAGAGTCTTTCCCGAGGCGCGGTTGGTGATGAGCATCCTGGCCTGCTGGAGCCTTACCGTTTTCAAAGCATAAGCCTCGTTCTGAAGAGTCGTGCCGTCGCCCGCCGGCCCCAACCTTTCGGACTCCTCCATGGTCAATATCACCGTCGCCTCAGCGCTGCTGCAACTGTCCAGGCGCTGCCAGTGCAACTTGGTAAATACCCCCTTGGGTTTACCGGCCTGGGCGGCAAACCTTTGCAGATCCCTTAATTGGTCTGGGGTCAGTGGGCTTGTGTCCAGGCAAAAGGTGTGAACTTTCAGAAGGCTGCCGGCATCCGCTACATCCCCGTGCGGCGGTTTTTCCTGACCGGCGAATGAAATACATGGCAGCAAGTAAAGGGCAAGCAATAGCTCCCAACGGAATCTCATACCCACCCCCGGACCAGGATTTCCATTTTGGTCTCCTGGGGACCATCATTGTACATCTGTGCAAGCGGAATAGCAGTGTCTCTGTGTCTCAATGGTGCAAACCACATTCCGCTTACGCCGCTTGGGCTTTCCCGCGCTTGAAGGTCATCTCGCCCTTCTTCATGTCCGCCTCAATGGTGCGCGGCTTGGCAACGGCCAGAACCTCGGAGCCGCGCGTCACCCAATGCGCCGAGACCACGCACACGGCCTTCGGCCGTGGAAGCCGCTGCGAGAGTCCCGTGAGCGTCTCGGTAAACCGGTTCCGCTCAAGGGCATTCATCGGCGATCCGTGGCCAACGAAAAGAACGGGCATTTTCATATAGCTCCTAAGCTAAGAATCCTTCCTCCCTCGTCCCCTTGGGGACAGGGTATTCAGACGTGCGGGAAGTGCGGATTATATGCAACTTCCCAGAGAAAGCCGTCGGGGTCGGCAAAGTAGCCGGAGTACCCCTGGAATTCCGGCCGTGCCCGGCCCATCTGCATGATGCGCCCTCCGCCAGCCTCGACTTCGGCCAGGAGCTGGTCGACCTCACGAGCTGAGCGCACATTGTGCGCGAGGGTGAATCCCGGGAAAGCGCCGGGGGCGGGATGGCTGGGGTCGGACAACCCGGCATCCGCGGCAAGATCCGCTCGCGGATAGAGCGCCAGAAAAATGCGCCCCAGCTCGAAAAAGGCTATCGTGGGGGGCGTTTTGAGCTGCGGCAGGTGCAAGACTCTGGCGTAAAAGTCGGTGGCGCGCTTAAGGTCCGCGACACCCAGCGTAACGAAGCTCAACCGTGGTTCCATGCGCTCAGCTCCTCATTGCGGATTCAAGGACGGCGCGGGCGATATCCTTCACTTCAGTTCCCGCACCCAGTTCCGAAGCTCGGTCAGCCACTCGGTGCTCTTCAAGGACACGCTCTGTCGAACCAGTTCGAGCTATTCTACTCCCAATACCCATGAACATCGCTGCCTCCGCTGGGATGCGCGACACAGACGTTGAATATGGTGGTTCTTCTCGATGCATCACGTCCGTCCTTGCGTAGCGATCCGTTAGGCGTCAGGCGAAAAAGGCGCGGGCGGGGAGGTAACGCGGGCAGCCTGCCCCGATTCATCGAGGTCTCGCCCGCTCTGGCAGGGGTGTCCCGCCCGCGCGCCGTCATGGCCAAGATGGCCATGCCACGAGGAGTGGGACGGCCATCCTGCCCGCGTCCTGGGGCGCCTCGCCTACGGTTCTTACCGAATCATCCCTATAGCCCTGAAGCCAGCAAAGAGTCCATCCAAGAGCGACATACGTACCATCGGTCTGCGGTCTGCGCAATCGCTGATTGGGCTCAGAGGGTTGGGTTCAGAGGGTTTGACTGGGGGCAAAACGGGGCGTACCCTTGTACCCGCCGGAGGCCGAAAACTCATTCCGGATAACAGCAAAAGGCGGACAGCCCTATTTGACCTCGCCAAGTGAGGATGGGTCTCGGGGGGAGGGCTGAGGGTAATTCAGCTTTTGCGGAGGGTCACCATGCGATGGCGGGGTTTGAACCTTTTGCTGGGTTGCCTGCTGGGCCTAGCCTCTGCATGCCTGCTCTGCGCCCAGCGCGGCGATCGCGGCATCATCACCGGACTCGTTACGGGTCCCGCGGGTGCTGCGGTTCCCGACGCTACGGTGACCGTCACGGGCGAAGTCAGTGCCTTTAAGTTTGTCGTCAAAACCTCAAGTAACGGCAACTACGGAACACCTTTACTAGCCCTGGGCACGTACACGGTGCAAGTGCAGAAAACAGGTTTCAAAACTTACCTCCGCAGGGGAATTGAGATCACCAGCGGCAGCGAGTATCGGCAAGACGTGACCCTCGAACTCGGCGCCGTAACGCAAACCGTGGAGGTAAAGGCGGCGTCGGAGATGATTAACGTGCAGACCGCCGACGTCTCCAACACCGTCAACCAGAAGTACCACCAAGACCTTCCCACGGTCATGGGAACGGACATGCGCCTGGCGGAAAGCAGGCTAACGACACAGGCGGGCTACACTCCCATGGAGCCCAACGCCGACCCGATGTTTCTTGGCAGCGGATTCAACTCGCGCCTTAACGGCGGCCAGGCCATGTCGGTGGAAAGCATCATCGACGGCGCCGCTTTCGGCTATCTCAATGGCCACAACGGAACGCAGGAAAGCAGCCCGCCCATTGAAGCCATTGCCGAAATGCGGGTCGATACCGGCAGCTTCTCGGCCCAATATGGCCACACCAGCGGCGGCTTTATCGAGTACACCACCAAGTCAGGCACGAATGAATTTCACGGCAGCCTCTACGAGTATGTGGGCAACAAAGCGCTCAACGCTCGTAATTTCTTCGCCCCTGCCCGCCAACCTTTTCAGAACAATTCTTACGGTGTCACGGCGAGCGGGCCGGTGGTGATCCCTGGACTTTACAGCGGCAAGAACCGGACTTACATCTTCGGCAATCTGGACATGACGAACCTCCGAACCGGCGTGGGGGTCAACTTTGACGAGACGGTCCCCAGCGCTCGGGAGAAGACGGGCGATTTCAGCGAGCTTCTCAGTTATGGGCAAGGGGCCGGAGACCAGGCGCAGGTTTGCGGGACCGGGAGCTCGGCCTGCGTGGATGCTCTGGGGCGGCCCATTGACAATGGCGCCATCTATAATCCGGCCAGTACCCGGATGGTTTCGAAGGGCACGGTGGATTCGGTTACGGGCTTGACCGCCATGGCCACGGCGGAAGTGCGTGATCCGATCCCGCTCAATGTCATTTCCAACGCTCCCACTGCTGATGCCCTGCTGAGCACGGTAGCGGGCAAGGTCAATGCGCTCCAGCCCGCTGGGCAGAAGTCGGGGATTGGCTACAACGCTCTCGGAACGGCCTACGGAGACCCCAACGGGAGGCTCGATCCCAAGACGTTTCTGCTGCGCGTTGACCATCAAATCTCACCCAGCGTCAAGATGTACACCACTTGGTATCAAAACTCCCGGCCTTCTATTCGCAACTGCAGTGGACCACAGGGATGCAACACGCAACATGATGGGGAATCGGACCCGCAGGACAACACCGCGTACATCGGGCCTGGTTTCTACCAGCGCATCTCCGTGCGGAATCTCCATCAACAGTTCGACTGGCTGATCCGCCCGAATCTGTTCAACCACACCACGATCGCGTATGACCGCTGGTATATGGGCACTTATGGCTTGTCCGATGGGGTGGGCTGGATTCAGGATTTGGGGCTCGAGGAGAGTAATGGCAACTACATTCCCACCTACGGCGCCGATGGCAAGTCAGGCGCTTTCCCGACCATGACCTGGAACAACGGTTGGGCTCCGGGAGTATCTTCGGACGGCAACGGCTGGATTCGAGGCTTTGAGACCACCAACCGCTGGCAGTTCCTGGACGACCTCTCCTGGATCAAAGGCAAGCACACACTCAAGGTGGGTGATGAGTACCGGCACCACCAGATCCCGCAAGACGGATGGAACCGGGCAGTAACCGGTACCTGGAATTTCGATCCCAGCGAAACTGCCGGCATCGATTCGACCGGGAGTATCAAGAGCGGCGTATCGGGCGATTCTTATGCTTCGATGCTTTTAGGCCAAGTGGACAATGCAAATTTCGTGGCCTTCCAGCCGGGGACTTGGAACGAAGCTTATGCGGCCGCGTTCATCAACGACGCGATCAAGGTAACCCCCAAGCTCAGTATGACCCTTGGTATGCGCTACGATTACATGTTCCCGAGAACGGAGTCGCACGACCGCTATTCCACCTTCAGCCCTACAACTCCGAACCCTGCCGCGAGTAACATCCCCGGCGCTATGCTTTTCGCCGGCACCGGCCCGGGGCGCACGGGCCGTAGGACCTTCGAGACCCCCCTGAAGACCGACTGGGGGCCACGCATTGGCTTGGCTTACCGAATTACCCATAAGGACGTCATCCGGGCCGGGTACGGAATGTATTATTCGGGCGTCTCCTTCAACTATACTGCGCCCGGAGGATACCCCGACGTGGGCCTCGGGGCTACCTACCCCACGGCGGCTAACCTCACCGCGGGACTTTACCCCGCTTTCTATTGGGATGCCGGCGGCACTTGCCCCAGCTACCTCGCAAGCGCCCATGTGGGTTGCGGCTTCCCTGTGTCGGACGTCATGCTGCCACCCGAGATCGGCCCCTCCATCGTTAACGGCCAAAGTGCCAGGGGTGTCCACCCCGATACCCTCAACTTGCCCCGATATCAGAACTGGTCTTTCACCTACGAGCGCCAGCTCACGGCCAACAGCTCCTTTATGATGGCGTACATCGGCAACCACGGAACCCGCCTGCCTATGAACGGGGCGGGACTCGGGTTGGGTACGGACATGGGTAACCCCGCTAACTTATCCCTGGGGGCTTCCGCGCTGAGCTCGGACATCACCTCAACCCTAGCCCAGAGCCTCGCCCCGGTTGAGGCGATGCCTATTTACAGCGGCGTTCATTTGCCCTTCGCGGGGTTCACCGGCGACGTGGCCCAGGCGCTACGGCCTTTCCCGCAATATACGAGCGTAATCTGGCGCAGTGGCTTCCCCGGCGGCTACAGCAGCTACAACGCGCTCCAGACGGAGTATGAAAGGCGCTTCTCGGCCGGACTGCAACTGCATGTGGCTTACACTTGGTCCAAACTCATCAACAACGGGGCGGAGAACGGTCTGATTTGGGCCGCCCCGGTTCAGAACCCGGTGAACGTCGCCGCCGAACGCGGACTGAGCGGGGATGATGTTCCCCACGTGCTGGTGGTGGCTTACACCTATGCCTTGCCCTTCGGCAAGGGCCGGCATTGGGTCAACACCGGCGGCGTGGCGAATCAGTTGTTTGGTGGCTGGCATATCGCTGGGACTCAACGCTACAATAGTGGACGGCCCGTCAACGTCAATATGGCGAACGATGTAGGTTCGTTCATCTTCAATATTCAGAAGCGTCCCAACTATTTGGGCGGGGGTTGCTGGAAAGGCGGGAAATTCGACCCCGCCGTCGACACCTTCCTCAATTCCAGCGGTTGGGCCGATCCGGGCGACCTCGTACTTGGCAATGCTGCGCGGACGGGACCCTGCCGCGACTTTCCGGTCTATAATGAGGACCTCAACCTCTTCAAAGAATTCCCCTTCAGAAACGAGCACCTCAAGCTCCGGTTCGAGATGCAGTCGAGCAACGTCTTTAACCGGCATTTCCTCTGCACCCCTGCTAACAACGGCCCGAGCAACACGTGGGGCACTCCCAACTTCGGAGAGTTGGTCAATCAGTGCAACGAACCGAGGCACATTGACTTCGGGATGAAACTATTGA
>Ga0326727_10007383_pt1 | contig 29128 bp, 29 predicted proteins | sample MB2enrmetagenome_FD_207643 | JGI IMG/M metagenome (GOLD analysis project Ga0326727, IMG submission 207643) | Lab enriched peat soil microbial communities from McLean, Ithaca, NY, United States - MB29MY | ecosystem: Environmental > Terrestrial > Soil > Wetlands > Peat | place: USA: New York... | reverse complement strand
CGCGGCCTGCTCGCAGTAGTGCGCCCATCCCTCGATGAACGAGTAGGAGAACCAGACCTTGCGGGCGAGCGTCTGGCTGGTCTTGCGGAAGTGGAGGGATTGGAGGTAGTGGCCGGGCCAGACCTCGTGGACGGTCGTGTTCTTCAGCATCGCGTGGTTCAGCGTGCGCATCCACTCTTCCGACTGCTGGGGGGTCCACGCCGGGTCCACCGACGTGATCCAGTAGATCCCGTCCACCGGCTTCTCGAACGGACCGGGAGGGTTCATCGCGGCCGTCCATAGGTCGCGGGCCCAGGGCGGGGTCTCCCGTACGTGGACGAGCTCGGGCTCAGGGATGGTGACGAGCCCTTCCGTTCGGACGAACTCTCGGATCTCGTCCGTGAGACGGCGGGTGAGGGGCAGCAACTCCTCGGCCGAGGGATGGTGGTCGTTCAGGCGCGCGACGAGCTGGTCGACGGAGAGCCCCTCTCGCCGTGCGATCTCGGCAAAGCGTTCCCGGTTGCGTTTCAGGTCATCGTGGCCGCGACGCAGCACCTGGTCGACGGGCATGGTGAGCCCTTCCCGGACCCAAAGAAGACGCTGGAATCGCTCGCGGCCGAGCGCGAAGTCGTCCGTGGCGTTGGGCAGCCGCTCGGTACGCAGCCATTCGGTGAACGAACGGACCGCGGCGTCGGCGCCTTCGCGCGCCTTCCGCACCTCGTCCCGGAGCTCGGAGGAACCGGTCGCCGCGAACGACTCGCCCTCCTCGAAGTGGGAGGGCAGCCCGGAGGCGATCTGGATCGAGAGGGTGACGAACGGTCGTGGAAGCACGGGGTCGAGCCGGTGCTTCGCGGTCTCGAGCAGGGACGGGACCGAGGTAAGGACCCGGACGATCGCCGCGACGCGGTCGGCGACCGACGCGTAGTCGCGGGCGATGTAGTTCGTGAGGTCCGGCTGGAAGAGGAAGCTCATCGGGTTCCGGTCGAGCTCACGCGTTTCCTCGAGGTCGAAGAGGTTCCCTTCGAGGAGGAGCCTCAGGAGGTTCCGGTCGAGCTGGCGGGGAACGGCGAGGTCGGACTCGGGGACCTCCAGGAGCTGGCGCACGAACTCCTTCGAGGTCGTCGTCCAACGAAGCGTGCTGTCGGTAGAGAGGTCCGGGAGGAGCCCGTCGTACTCGTGGAGCCCCAGGTAGGACGCCATCGTGGGTCGGAGCACGAACAGGTGGGCGACGATCTCCTTCTCGAGAAACGACAGCCGGTCGGTGACCTCCGCGGGCATGGGTAGGCTCCTGTGGCCCGACGTCCCTGATAGGGCTTGCGGGGAGACGGGGGACGGTCGAGGCGACCCCGTCGAGGCCCCCTCCCGGGAGGCCCGATCCCCGGGCGACCTTCGCTACGGTGGGAGCGAACTTAGGTCGGCACCGGCGCGACGAGGCTCCGGTCGACCTCCGCGAGCGAGCGTCGACCGGTGAGCACCATCACCGACGCGAGGTCGGAGGTGAGGAGCGAGAGGTAGCGGGCGACCCCCTCCTCGCCGTTCGCGGCGAGCGCCCACAGGAGGGGCCGTCCGACCCCCACGGCCCGCGCTCCGAGCGCGAGCGCGATCAGGATGTCGCTCCCACGCCGTACCCCTCCATCGAGGTAGACTTCGGCCCGTCTCCCGAGCGCGGCGACGACCTCGGGGAGCACGGCAAGGGCCGCGGGAGCGCGGTCGAGCTGCCGACCACCATGGTTCGAGACGATGACGGCCTTGGCCCCATGCTGGACCGCCCGACGAGCGTCGGCCGCGCACAGGATGCCCTTCACGATGATCGGCAGATGGGTCGCCTCCCGAAGGCGGTCGACGACCTCCCAGGTCTCGCCGGATTCGCGCCCGGTGGAGTAGGTATCGCCGGCCGGCTCGGGACCCCGGGAGGGCGGTACGACTCCCGGTCCGTTGCCGAGCGGGATCGACGAGTCGATCGCGAAACCGGTCCTAAGCTGGCCGTCGCGCACGCCCAGCACCGGGGTGTCCGCCGTGAGGATCACGGCCGTGAACCCCGCCCGCTCGGCCCGCTGGACGAGGCGCTCGGTCGCTCGCCACTCCGGCTGCAGGTAGAGCTGGAACCAGCGAGGCCCGGCGGGACGGACGTTGGCGATCCTTTCGAGGGACCAGGAGGAGAGCGTGCTGAACGTGGCGAGAAGGCCGGCCCGGCTGGCCGCGCGTGCGATGCCCCCCTCCCCGTCCGGATGGACCAGGCCCTGGTAGGCCATCGGGGCGATGTACACCGGGGCGCGGACCGCATCGCCGAGGAGGCGGGTCCTGAGGTCGACCTGACGGACCCCGACGAGGACGCGCGGCTTCAGCACCCAACGGTCGAACGCCTGTCGGTTCGCCCGGTCGGTCCAACCGGTGGCCGCGGCGGCCTCGATGTACGACCAGGTCTTGGGGCTAACCTTCGCGGCGGCTACTTCCTCCACTTCGCTCAGAGAGGCGAATCCGACCCTCGGGCGCTTCGTCACGGATGCAGGCTCCGAACGACCGACGCCGTCGGGGGATTTGAGCCGGTCTCTATCGTCCAGGTACCACCGGCCCCCTGGTTCACGGGGGGGTAGGGGGGCGGGGGCTCGCCCGAGGCGCATCGGGCCCCGCACGGTGACGTTTTTCATGTAGAGGTGTTACGTCGTTCCATGGCTCGCGTGCGGCGCGTGACCGTTTCGGGGCACCGGTCGTTTGAGTACGTCTCCCAAGGGGAGGGTCCGGCAACCCTTCTCGTCCACCCCGGAGGTCCGGGCTGGACCTACCATTACCTACGGGGGCTTCTTCGGCTCGCGGGCGCCAACCTCCGCGTCGTCCTGTTCAACCCCCGCGGGGTCGGCCACAGCTGGGCCCCGAAGCGTCCGGGCGACTACTCGATCGCCAACATGGCGGAGGACGTGGAGGACATCCGACGGGCGCTCAAGATCACCGAGCTGCACCTGCTCGGCTACTCGACCGGCGGGTTCGTGGCGCTCGAGTACGCCCACCGCTACGAGCGCAACCTCACGTCCCTTCTCCTCTGCGCGACCGCCGGGAGCGAGGAGGAGATCCACGCCGCGTTCCGGTTGATGCTCGGCTGTGCGAGCCCCAACCAGCGCCACCGCCTACGGGACCTCGCCAAGGCGAAGGCGTGCGACTCCACCGAGTACCAGAAGCTCGCCGAGCAGGTCTACCAGCCTTTCCAGACCCGCTTCGTGAAGGAGACGTCCAAGGACTGGAAGGCGACCCGGGTGAGCAAGCCCGTCTACCGCGCGATGCTGACCCGGACCGGCAACGAGTTCACGTGCGACGGCACGATCGCTGCGTGGGACGGACGCAAGTACTATTCCAAGATCGAGGTCCCCACGGTGGTCGTCGCCGGTCGGTACGACTACTTCCTAGGACCGTCGGTCGAGATGGCGGACCGGATCGAGCCCGCGCACCTGCGCGTCCTCGCTCGGAGCAGCCACATGGCGATCCTCGAGCAGCCCAAGGAGTTCCTCGGCACGATCCGGGAGTTCCTGAGCGACGTCACGGGCGGTTAGCCGTCGGGCGCGGACCGATACAGGTAAACCCCCTCGGGGCCACTGCCGACGGCCCTGAGGCACCTGATGGCCCCCGACACGGCCCACCGCAACGGTCTCGCTCCCGAAACGCCCCCGGTCCGGCTCCGGGTCACGCCCGAGGCGCGGGCAGCGCTCGTCGCGGCCCTCGTCGGCCGCCCCGCAGGCTCCGGCGTCCGGCTCTGGGTCGAGCGGGGCATGCGACCCCACGCCCAGATGATGATCGACCACGCATCCGTCCGGGACGTCCCGGTCACGGTCGACGGGCTCCCGCTCCTCCTCGACGAGAGCAGCTTGAAGTTCCTGCTTGACGCCGAGGTCCGCTACCACGCCGACCCGGCCCGCGCCGGGTTCGAGGTAGTCGGTCCATTTCTCCCCTCCGCGACGCCTCCCGCCTCAGCTGTGCCGCCGCCGGTCTCCCCCTCCACCACCACCTCCGCCACCCCTGGCCCGGGCAAGGGTCCGGCCCGGCCCGAGCTCGAACAGAAGGTGCACGAGGCGCTCCGCAACATCTACGACCCCGAGATCCCGATGAACATCATCGACCTCGGCCTGGTCTACGGCATGGAATGGGACCTTTCGGGCGGTCTCACGATCCGCATGACGATGACGAGCCCCGGGTGTCCCGCGGTCGAAGCGCTCACCCAAGAGGTCGCCGCGACCGCACGGAACGCGAGCGGGGTCGAGAAGGTAGAGGTCGAGGTCGTCTGGGAGCCCCCCTGGGGCCCGGAGCGGATGACGGACTTCGCCCGGCGCCAGTTCGGCTACGAGTAACGACCGATCGCCCGCCCGGCGGGTCGGTCGGCCCATCGGCCCCGGGGGTTCCCCTCAACCCAAGTGGGGACGTCGGGCGGTCGGGGGGGTCATCGGCGGGCGAAGAGGACCCGGTTCTCGAAGTCCTGCCAGATGACGCCGACCTCTCGGAACCCAGCGCGTCGGAGCGCGTCCTCGTGGACCTCGAGTGGGAGGGTGCCGTGGCGCGGGTGGTGCGCGGACCGCCGCTTCCGTTCCTCGAAGTACGGGCGGAGGGCCGGGACCTTCTCGGCGGCCTCCCACCACTGGGTCCAGGCTTCCCACTCCTTGTCCAGGGGGATACCGTGGAACCGCTCGTCCCGGACCTTCTCGGCGAGCCGTGAAAGGCCCTTCTCCCGGCGGCCCCACGGAAGATAATCCCCGTCCAGGAAGATGCCCCCGCGTGGGAGGAGGCGACCGAGGTCCCGGTAGAGCGAGCGGAGACCGGTCTCCGAAAGCCAGTGAAGCGCGGTCGTGCTGACCGCGGCATCGACCCGACGCCGCGGAAGCCGATCGGTCCAACCGCGGGCGCCCAGCTGCGCATCGACCCAGGTCAACCGGCCGCCGAAGCTCCCGAGCGCGCCCTGACCGACCCGGAGCGTCACGGGGTCGTAGTCGACGGCGATCGCGCGGGCGGCGGGGAATCGACGGAGGAGGCGGACGCTGAGCGACCCGGGCCCGGAACCCATGTCGAGGGCCGTGAACCTCGGACGGACGGCTGCCCCGACGGCGTCGAACATCGCGGAGAACCGCCGTTCCCGGTCCGGATGGAAGCTCTCTTGCTGGGCGTCCCATCCCTTCAATAGGGCTTTCCAATTCGGCTCCCGTGGTGTTTTCCCCATCGCTCGATCCGGGCCGGCGCGGGGCGTCGACCCAAAGCCCGCACCGGGGCAAATGGTAAATAGGGTGCCCTAGGTGGCCGAGCCCTTGACGGCCGCCGCGCTATCGGTGGCCGAGGGAAGCGACTGCGTGACCGATCCATCGACCGTTCGCCCCTTCGGCGCCCCGGAGTTCACCCGATTCGAGCGGGCCCGCATCCTCGGTGCCCGTGCGTTGCAGATCTCGCTCGGGGCCCCGATCCTGACCGACGTCCCACCTGCGCTCGTCGACCCGGTCGAGATCGCGGAGCTCGAGTTCGCTGCCGGTCGGATCCCGATCACCGTGCGGCGCGGCCCAGCGACCTAGGGCGGTCCGACTAGACGCCCGCCTCATCCAGCGCGTGGGCGCAGGCGCACGTCGGCGCGCTCGCGACGCGGGGAAGGAGCACGGAGAGCACCCGGTGCATCCGGTCGGCGTTCCGATGCATCGTCTCGAGGATCTCCTTCGTCTCGACGGGGCGTTCGGCCCACACGTCGTAGTCGGTGACCATGGCGAGGCAGGCGTAGCAGAGCGCCCGCTCGCGGGCGAGCGTCACCTCGGGGACGAGGGTCATGCCGATGATGTCGGCGAACGACCGGAAGAACGTCGACTCGGCGCGCGTGCTGAACCGTGGTCCCTCGACGCAGACGTACGTCGTCCCTTCCACGAACGGGGTCCCGAGCTCCCGACCCACCGACGCGGCGGCCTTCGTGAGGTCCGGACAGAACGGGTCCGCGAGCGAGACATGGAAGACCTGGCCACCGTCGTAGAAGGTGGTGGGACGCAGCTTCGTGAGGTCGACGAACTGGCTCGGGAGGACGAACGTGCCCGGAGCGAGCTCCTCGCGGAGCGAGCCGACCGAGCTCACGGTCACGACCGCCTCCGCGCCGAGGGACCGGAGCGCGTCCACGTTCGCGCGGTAGTTCACCCGGTGCGGAGGGATCGTGTGGCCGGGCCCGTGACGAGCCAAGAAGAGGGTCCGGACCCCGCCTACGGTGCCTTCTTCCACGGGCCCCGAAGGGGCACCCCAGGGGGTCGCCACCTTGTGGCGCTTCGTGGTGCCGGGTTCGAAGATCCCCGAGATCCCCGAGCCTCCGATGACGGCGATCGTTCTCCGTGGCTCGCTCATCGTCCCTCCCGGGATGCGCTCGCGCTCGGGAGGTGGGCTCGGAGGTGGAGACGGGCCATGACGACCTCGCCTCGGGTCCGTTCGAGCAGCGAACGGGCGGTGTCCTGTTTCGGCTTGAGCTGCACGATCGCGCGCGTCGTGTCGAACCGTAGGAGGTCGCGGGTGAGCGCGTCCATGAGGGCGAGATAGGCCTCGGCTCCCGCGAGGTCGTCATGCGCGAGGCGGTCGAGGGCGAGCCTGCGGACCTCGCCGACCACGTCCCCAAGACCCAGCAGGTACGGCTCGGGGTCGACCGCGAGCTCGCCCGGGCCGGGGAGAGGCGTCCCCGCGAGGACCGCGGCGAGCAGGACCGCTTCGACGCCCTCCTGGAGCGCGTCGAGCGCGAGACCTTCGTCGCCTCGCCCCTCCCGCCGGAGCCAAAGCGCGAGCTCCTCGAGCTCCTTGCGGACGTCCGCGACCGCCGGCGGAACGGTGCGCTCAGCATGGAGCCGGGACATCGTCGATTGGGCGAGCCGGCGCAGGCGCCGGGCGCGCTGGTAGAGCTCCTCGCGACGGAGCTCGCGCTGACGGAGGTGGGCCTCGATGCTTGCGAGGGCCGTCTCCGGGACCGCCGTCGGTGCCGGCGGGGGGTCACTACCGGAAGAGGGTGAACCGCTGGTCATCGTTCCCTCCGTCGAGCAGTCCGAGCCGCACGCCGGCGTCGAGCCAGCCGTGGGCGTAGCTCGCAGCGGCCAAGGCCCGGTCGCGGTCGCCGGCGGAGACGAAGTGCTCTGCGTCGGCGAGGTAGGAGCGGGCCATGGCGAGGAAGTCGTCGGAGGCGCCGCGCAGGAACGACCGCTCGGGCACGGCCGGCGTCACCTTTGCGAGAGCCTCGTGGGTGAGGCGGAGGTACTTCTCGAGGAGCGGGGGTTCGGTCGTCACGGACGCGGCGACGTAACGAGGCGGCCGATATAATCCACCGGTCCGCGCGCGTGGTGGTCAACCCTTCGGGACCTTTTCCCAGTCCTTGAGGAACCGGGCGAGTCCGAGGTCCGTGAGGGGATGCTGGACGAGCTTTTCCATCACCGCATACGGCATCGTCACGATGTCGGCCCCGATCTTTGCCGCCTCGAGCACGTGGATGGGGTGCCGTACGCTCGCGACCAGCACCTTCGTGGTGAACGCGTAGTTCCGGTAGATCGGGATGATGTCCCGGATCAGGTCCATTCCGACCTCCCCTTGGTCGTCGAGCCGCCCGATGAACGGGCTCACGTACGCGGCGCCGACCTTCGCCGCGAGCAGCGCCTGGTTGGCGCTGAACACGAGGGTCATGTTGACGCGGGTACCCTCCTTCGCGAGGATCTTCGTCGCCTTCAGTCCGGCGGTCGTCATCGGCACCTTGACGTAGATCGCCGGATGGATCTCGCGGAGATGGCGGCCTTCGCGGAGCATCCCCTCGGTGTCGGTCGCGACGACCTCGGCGGAGACGGACGGCACGCCGAGGGCGCAGACCTCGCGGAGGACCTCTTCGAACTTCCGGCCCTCCTTGGCGACCAAGGTCGGGTTGGTCGTGACCCCATCCAGGATCCCGACCTCCCACATCGTTCGGATCTCGTTCACGCTCGCGGTATCGAGGAACAGCTGCATCGTCCCACACCTCCGAAGCCTTCCGACCTACTGAACCTTCCCTCGGCCCTTCAGGAGCTCCCAGGCCTCGTTGCGGATCCGCTCCTTCGACATCCCAAAGCGGTCGATCAGCGCCCAGGGCTCGCCGGACTCCCCGAACACGTCCGGTACGCCGACGCGGCGCACGGGCACCGGATAGTTCTCCGAAGTGGTGGACGCGACGAGCGCACCGACACCGGTGAGCACGCTGTGCTCCTCGAGGACCAGGATCGCCCCGGTCTCCCGGGCCGCGCGCAGGAGCGCGGGCTCGTCGAACGGCTTCACGGATGCGAAGTCGAGCACACGCGTCGACACGCCGACCTTCCCGAGCTCCTCGGCGACCTCGAGCGCTCGGGCGACCAGGGCGCCGACGGCGACGATCGTGAGGTCACTCCCGCTCCTCAGCTCGGCCGCCGTTCCGATATGGAAGGAACCGTCGGTGACCGTGGGGAGGTTCTCGCGCGTGAGGCGGACGTACGCCGGACCGTCCCGCTCCGCGACCGCGAACGTGGCCGCGCGGGTGCTCGGGGCGTCGGCCGGGACGATGACGGTCATGCCGGGGAGCCCGCGCATCAACCCGATGTCCTCGACGATCTGGTGCGTGCCGCCGTCGGCGCCGACCAGGAGGCCGCCGTGGGTCGCGACGATCTTCACGTTGGCGCGGTTGTAGCAGATCGACTGGCGGACGAAGTTGTACGCCTGCCCGGCGGCGAAGACCGCGAACGTGCTGGCGTACACCGTCCGGCCCTGGAGCGCGAGTCCCGCGGCGATGGACATCATCGTCGGCTCCATCACCCCGACGTCGAAGAACCGTTCCGGGAACCGCTGGCCGAACAGGATCGTACGCGTGGAGCCGGAGAGGTCGGCGTCCATGGCGACCAGGTTCGGGTCCTTCTCCCCGAGCTCGACCAGCGCCTTCCCGTAGGCGTCCCGCAGGCTCTCCGCCTTGCCGCCCACCACCGCACTCATGGCCGCGCCTCGCTCGAGCGCGCGAGCTCCGCGAGCGCCCGCTCGGCCTCGGCCGTGTTCGGAGGCTTCCCGTGGTACTGGTGCTTGCCCTCCATGAAGGAGACGCCCTTCCCCTTCACCGTGCGCGCGATGATCGCCGTCGGGCCGTCGGTCGTCCGGCGGGCCTCGTCGAGCGCGCCCAGGATCTGAGGGAAGTCGTGGCCGTCGATCTCGAGGGCGTGATAACGGAAGGCGCGGAACTTCTCTGCGACCGGTTCGATCCCCATGATCGACTCGGTCGAGCCATCGGTCTCGAGCCCGTTTCGGTCGAGGATCACCACGAGGTTCGAAAGCCGGTAGTGCCCGCCGGCCATCAGCGCCTCCCATGTCGGGCCCGCCTGGCACTCTCCGTCCCCGATGATGGCATACGTCCGGTACGGTGCCTTGCGGAGGCGGGCATCTAGGGCCATGCCGACCGCCATCCCGATCCCTTGGCCAAGGCATCCGGTCGAGGCCTCGATGCACGGTAGCTTCACGCGGTCGACATGTCCCTGGAGGCGGCTTCCGAGCTGCCGGAAGGAGGCGAGCTCCTCGCGCGGCAGGAACCCCCGGAGCGCGAGCGCGGCGTAGAGCGCCGGGGACGCGTGGCCCTTCGACAGGACGAGCCGGTCGCGGTCCGGCCAGTCGACCCGGGCGGGGTCGATCTTGAGCTCGTGGAAGACGAGCGCCGTGACGAGGTCGGTGACGGAAAGGCTCCCCCCAGGGTGGCCGCTCTGAGCGGCGTAGGTCATTCGGATGACCTCTTGGCGGATCTCCCGGGCGGTCGCCTGAAGCGAACGGACGAGCTCGACCGGTGCTCCCTCGGACATGTACGGCGCGCGGAGGCGGGGCGCGCTATTTGACTGTTGACCCGCGCGCGGCGCTCCGCCGGGCCGTCGGGCGCGTCGGCGCCGCCGCGGGCGAGGGTCCGGCGAGCGCGCGGAGCGTCCTGAGGTCGGCCTCGTAGCGGGCGTAGCCGTGGTCGTCGAGCGGGGTCTCGAGGTACCCGGGGGTCTCCGCCCAGCGCCGGTCCGTGACGAGGTGGCGGAACCCTTCCACTCCGATCAGCCCCTTCCCGATGTTCTCGTGCCGGTCGAGATGCGAGCCGAGCGGCGCCTTCGCGTCGTTCAGGTGGAACGCGCGGACCGTCCCGCGGCCGAGGACGCTCTCCGCCCGGTCCATCAATTCCCCGTACCCGCCCTCGTCCCGGAAGTCGAACCCGGCTGCGAAGAGGTGGCACGTATCGAGCGTCACGCCGAGCCGGTCCGGTCGGTCGACCTGGGCGAGGACCGAGGCGAGCTCCTCGAACTTCGACCCTAGGGTCGTTCCCTGCCCGGCGGCGTTCTCGAGCAGGAGGCGGACGCGGCTCTCGGGTACCTCTTCGAGGATGGTGGTGAGGCTCTCGGCGACCGTCCGGAGGCCGGCCTCGACGCCGCTGCCGAGATGCGCTCCGGGGTGGAAGATGAGCGCGTCCACACCCAGCAGGTCGGCGCGGCGGACCTCGTCGACGAACGCGGTGCAAGAGCGCTTCCGGCCGAAGGCTTTCGGGCTGCCGAGGTTCGCGAGATACCCGTGGTGGACCGCGGTGGCCCGAAGGCCTTCCGCTCGCACCGCGGCCCGGAACCGTTCGGCGGCGTCCGGGGCGATGGGCGGGCCGCTCCACATCTGGGGGCTCTTCGAAAAGATCTGCAGCGATTCGCAGCCGATCGTTCGGCCCTCAAGGACGGCTCCGGCGAACCCTCCCGAGATCCCGAGGTGGGCGCCCAGCCACATCTGCCCGGGGACGGGCCGACCGGGGATTAAGCTATCTCGGGCGAGAAGCGGAAGGAAGGAGGCTGACAGCTTTCCTCGTTTCCCGTAGGCTCGCGCACTTCAGTACCGCGGGGAACGCCAGTGGGCTTAACTTCCGGGTTCGGAATGGGACCGGGTGTTTCCCCACCGCTTTGGCCGTCAGCCGAGCGGTCGGACCGAAACCTCGTATTTAACGTTGAGCGGAACGCTCGGGCGCGGTGCCCGGCCGTCGACGCCTCGGTGAGCGCTTCGGGGGCGGGCCGGCCGGTTCCGCCGCCCAGATGTACCACGTCCCGTGCGCCTGGCTCAACCGACGACCGCCCTCCCCGACCAGGTCTCCCTCGGCGAAGACGAAGTGACGCCCGCGTCGCAGGACCTCTCCGCGGGCCGTGAGCGTGTCACCCTCTCGGGCCGCGCGGAAGTACTCCACGTAGAGCGAGGTGGTCGCGGCGGTCTCGCCCGGGCGCAGCATCGAGATCACGGCGCCCCCCATGGCGGTGTCGAGGATCGTGGCGTAGACTCCGCCATGCACGACCGAGTTGATGTTCAGGTGCCGCGCCTCGACCCGACCGGTGACCGTGCAGGTCCCGCGACCGCTGCGGGCGAGGTCGACCTTGAACCCCACTTCGTGATGGAACCCGTGACGAACGGCGTGCGCGAGGTCCGGCAGCGGGGGCGTGGGGCGGGGCTCGGGGAGGTTACCCGTGCGGGGCACGTCGAGCGCGAGCGGCCGTCGCGGATAAGTACTCCGCGGGACCGTGCCGCCCGCACCGAATGACGCGGGTACCACGGCGGGAAGCCACCTACGAAGCTCCGCCAAACATCGCGCTCGTGAAATACTGGGGCGACCGCGACCGCGAGCGGGCGCTCCCCTACAACTCGTCAATCTCGGTGACCCTCGACCGACTCCGGTCGCGGACCACCGTACGGTTCGCCCCCGAACTCCCCGACGACCGGGTCGAGCTGAACGGAGAGGTGGCGACCGGTGGCCCCCGCGACGCGGTGGTCCGGTTCCTCGACCGTGTGCGCGAGATGGGGGACGTGACGGACCGCGCGGAGGTACGCTCCCGCAACAACTTCCCGACCGCGAGCGGGCTCGCGTCGAGCGCGAGCGGCTTCGCGGCCCTCGCGGGCGCGGCGACGGCCGCCCTTGGCCTCGACCTCTCCGGGCGCGAGCTGGCCCGGCTCGCCCGCTTCGGCTCGGGAAGCGCCGGTCGTTCGGTGTTCGGCGGCTTCGTGGAGTGGCGGGCCGGCGTTCGGCCCGACGGCGACGACTGCGACGTCCGCCCCCTCTTCGGCCCGGACCACTGGCCCGCCCTCGTCGACCTCGTCCTGATCGTGAAGGCCGCACCGGTGAAGGCGGTCCGTTCCGCGGACGCGATGCAGGCCACCGTCGCGACGAGCCCCACCTACGCACGCCGTATCGCCGAGCTTCCGGGTCGGATCCGCAGGATCCGCGCGGCGATCGGGGCTCGGGACCCGCGTCGCCTGTTCCCGCTCGTCATGGAGGAATGCGACAGCTTCCGCGAGGTGTGCGAGACGACCCGACCCTCCCTCGACTACCTCACGGCGACCTCGCGGGCCCTCCTCGGCGAGGTCCGTGCGATCAACCGGGAGGCCGGCCGTCCCGTCGCGGCGTACACCCACGATGCGGGGGCCCACCTGCACATCTTCACCCTGGCCCGGGACGCCTCGAAGGTGCGCCGCCGTCTCTCCCGCCTCCCCGGCGTGGAGCGGACGATGCTGCTCCACCCGGGTCCGGGCGGGCGCCTCGTCGATCCGTCCTAAGCGGTCGACCCGACCCGACGGGCGACGTTCGGCCGACGCTCGTCGACCCGTCCGTCGGGGTAGCCGACGACCACCAGGGTCGCCAGGCCCGCGAAGATACCGGTCTCGACCACCCCGGTGTGTCGGCGGATCGCCTCGGCGGCCTGGGAAGGTTCGTGGATCGGTTCTCGCGGGGAAAGGTCGAGGATCTCGTTGCCGTTGTCGGTGACGAACGGGCGGCCGTCGGGGCCCACCCGAAGGCGGACGCGGTAGCCCTCGGCGGCGAGCTCGCGCTCCAGGATCGGCCGGCCGAACGGCACGACCTCGACCGGGATCGAGGCCCGCTCCCCGAGCGCCCCGACGAGCTTCGAGGGGTCCACCATGATCACCACCGAGCTCGACAGGTGGGCCAGGAGCTTCTCCCGGAAGAGCGCCCCGCCTCCACCCTTCGTCATGTCGAGGGTCGGGGAAACCTCGTCCGCACCGTCGAGCATCAGGTCGAACCGGTCGTCGCCGCGGAGGGGACGGACCCGGACCCGGAGCTCTCGGGCGAGCTCCTCCGTGGCGCGGGAGCTCGCGACGCAGTCGAACTTCCCGTCGGGGAACCGCTCGGCGATCGCCCGGACCGCTTGCGCGGCCGTCGAGCCTGTCCCGAGCGCGAGACGAAGGCCCGGTCGCACATAGTGCTCCACCGCGTGGCGGGCGGCGACCCCCTTGGCCCGCTCGAGGTCCTCCGGCACGTTCCCCCCGAACCCGCCCCCCTAATCAACCCGGCGCCGCCCCGGGCCCATTAGTGATAAGCCCAAGGGGCCCTTCCGACCCCGAATGACGACCGCTCCCGCGTCCGACCGGACCCCCGTCGTCGTCTCGATCGGAGGATCGGTCCTCCTTACGGGGACCGGGGACCCGGAGTACTTCGAGCGGCTCGCCGACCTTCTCCGCCGGCTCGGGACCGAGCGACCGCTCATCGTCACGACGGGCGGTGGCCGCACCGCTCGTGAGTACATCCGCCTCGGGCGGACGCTCGGGCTCACCGAGGTCGAACTGGACGAGGTGGGCATCGAGGTCACCCGGCTCCACGCTCGCCTCCTGGCCGCCCGAGTCGGCCCTCCGGCCCCCGCGCACCCTCCGACCACGGTGGCCGCGGTGGTCGAACATCTCAAGGTCGGTTCCCCGGTCATCCTGGGCGGGACCGAGCCCGGGCACACGACCGACGGGGTGGCAGCGCTCGTCGCGGTCCGGGTCCGCGCCGCCCGCGTCGTGAACGCGACCGACGTCGATGGCGTCTTCGACCGGGACCCGCGGACGCACCCCGACGCGCGTCGTATCGAACGGTTGACCTGGGCGGAGTTCCGGGCGATGGTCCATGCGGGGACCTCGGGAGAACCGGGGCAGAACTTCCTGTTCGACCGGCTCGGTGTCGATGCGCTCGCGCGGGCGCGCATCCCGCTGCTCATCGTTCCCGGCCGCGACCTCGCGAACCTCGAGGAAGCGATCGCCGGGAGACCGTGTCGCGGAAGCCGTATCGGGGAGACGGGACCCGAGAAAACCCCTTAGTAGCCGGTGCCGGTCGGCCCTCCATGATGCACCGCGTGGTCTTCCTCGGCCCCCCCGGCGCCGGCAAGGGAACGCAAGCCGCTCAGATCGCCCGCGAGCTCTCCATCCCGCACCTATCGACCGGGGACCTCCTCCGGGCCGCGGTGGCCGCTAGAACCCCCCTCGGCCTCGAGGCGGAGGGCTACATGCGGGCCGGAGGCCTCGTGCCGGACGCCCTCGTCCTCAAGATCCTGCACGAGCGCCTCGAACAGCCCGACGCTCGGGTCGGCTACCTGCTCGACGGGTTCCCCCGCAACCTGGCCCAGGCGGAGGCGCTCGGGACGTTCGCCGAGCTCGATGGTGTGATCTCCCTCGACGTCGCTCCCGACCATCTTGTCCGTCGACTCTCGGAGCGCAGGGTCTGCCCGAAGTGCCAGTCGGTCTACAACCTCTCGACGAAGCCCCCGAAGCGTGGGGGGACGTGCGACCGCGATGGCACTACGCTCGTCCAGCGACCGGACGACCGGCCCGAGGCCATCACCACGCGCCTCAAGGTGTACGACGAGCAGACCGCGCCTCTCCTCGAGTACTACCAAGAAAGGCACCTCCTGCGGTCCGTCGACGCGAGCGGCGCTCCTGATGAGGTCGCGGCCCGGGTGCGACGCGCTCTCGCCTAGGCGCCAGCCCCGGCGTTCACGCCGGGACCCGGAGGACCTCGCCCCGGACCCACGCTCCTCGGTCGAGGAACAGACGGGCCCCTTCGAGGTACCCGGGCACGGGACCCCAGAAGAGGGCATCCTGCGGTCGGGACGCCGCAACCGCGAACTCGATGACCCCCGCGTGGGAGATCATGAGGAGCCGTCCTCCGTCCGGCAGGCGCATGAGCTCCTCACGCATCAGGGTGGCCTGGCGAAGGGCGTACTCGGCCATCGCCGCGCTGCGCTCGCTCGCGCGAACGTAGTCCCCGAACGAGCGCGGGCTCGACGTCGCCACCGCGAACCCCACATCGTCGGGCATCACCCCAAGGTCGGGGAGGACGGCGTCGAGCGAGAACCCGAGCGCTTCGACCGTCTCGACGGCGCGGGGCTTCGGTGACGCCACCACACGGTCGAAATGACCGAGGGTCAGCGCGACACGTCCGGCGAGGTCGACCCCGTCCTGGCTGAGGTGGATGTCGGCGGGGTCCCGACGACTGTGGCGACGGTGCTCGACGACGCGCATGACGTGTACGCGCGTAGCTTAGCCGACGGAGAGTTTATAGGTCGTCCGCCGCTCCTCGGGTCGTCCCGGCTTAGCTCAGAGGTAGAGCGGGGGACTGTAGGCGAGACTGCCGGAGCTCCGGCAGCCCCCGTGGAGATCCTCAGGTCGCCTGTTCGAGTCAGGCAGCCGGGACCTGGGGCCGACATGCCCCGTGGAACCGCGCGCCGGGGACAGACTCAAGTAGGCGGTCGGGCCGTGTCGATCCGTCTCGAGGTACTTCGATGTCGGGTACGTTCTCGGACTCCTGGAAGCTCACGAAGACCGCGTTCCGCCTCATCGCCGAGGACCGCGCGCTTCTGGTCTTCCCGGTGGTGGCAGGGCTCTCGATCTTGGGGGTGCTCGCGCTCCTGATCTTCGGTTGGGTGTGGGTGGCCTGGCCGCTGGCCGGCTCGCAAGGGGGGTTCACCACGCCCGTGATCGCGGTCGCGGTGGCGATGTTCCTCGTGGCGTACTTCGCGATGGTGTTCCTGTCCGTCTATTGCACGGCCGCCCTGGTGGGGGCGGCGACCCTGAAGCTCTCGGGCCAGCAACCGACGGCCTCGGACGGCTGGCGCATCGCCCGGGCCCGGATCGGTCGGCTCTTTCTCTGGGCGGTGATCACCGCGACCGTCGGGCTCGTCATCCGGCTCGTGGCGAGCCGTGTCCGCGGACTGGGCGGCCTGGTCATCGGGATGGTCGGGGGGGCCGCTTGGGCGGTGGTGACCTACTTCATGATCCCGGTCCTGATCTACGAGAACCAAGGCGCGTGGAACTCGCTCAAGCGCTCCGCGCACCTGTTCACCTCGACGTTCGGTCGGTCGCTGGTCTCGAACCTCGTGGTCGGCCTGGTGGTCGCCGCCGGCATCGTGGTCGCGGTGGTCCTCGGACTGCTCGGGCTCTTCACGTTGGTCGGCGGGGCGGTCCTCCTCGGAATCCTTCTGATCGCGGTCGGGATCGCCGCGGCCGTCCTCGTCGCCCTCATCGGGTCGGCCGCCGAGGGAATCCTCCGCGCGGCGCTCTACCGCTACGCGACGACGGGCAAGGTCGACCCCGACCTCGTTCCATCGGCCTACGCGGTCCCTCGCTTCTAGGTCGGGCGCATCGCGGCCATCGCAGCCCGCTCGCTCCGGCGGGTACGGCTTCTCTGCTACGGGAGCGAACGACCGATGCGGTTGTCGGGATTCGAACCCGAGTAGGTAGCTTGGGAAGCTACCGTCCTAACCGCTAGACCACAACCGCGCGGTCCCTCCGGAGGGACGACCGTTCATACGGTTTGTGCGAGGGGGGCCGAGCAGAGGAAGGGCCGGCACGGAAGCGGTTGTCGGCGAGCCCCCTCGGCCGGTGCGGGAGCGGAACGCTTCGGAACATGAACCTGGCGGCGGAGGAGCGGAGCGGTAGGGGGTGCCGCCGCAGTGCCATCTTCCCGGCGTGCGCCGCGCACCTATTTATACACGAATCGGGCCTAATTCACGCTGCTCGGAGGTTGCGCTCCGGGCCGCGGTTCATCGGATGGGGGGAACGGCAGCTACTCGGTCGGCGCGACGCTATCGCCGGGCGCGACGCCTCCGCTCGGACCGGCGCGGCGTCGTCGCCGTGATCGGCACGCTGCTCGCGCTCCTGGTCTTCTTCGCGCTCTTCGGGATCTTTCTCACGCAGTACGTGCCCCTCTGGATGACCGACAACGAGGCCCAGTTCACGAACGCGGCGGCAACGTCGTTCGCGCAGTTCAAGGGCGACATCGACAGCCAGTACGTCCTCGGCCTTCCTCCGTCGCTGGGAACCCCCTTCACGATCAGCTCGGCCGGCGTCCCCCTCATCGCCCAGCCGACCGAGGCGACCTTGAGCTTCCTCGCACAGACCTGCCCGGGAGGGTTCTACGCCAAGGGGGGCATCGGGGCCACGGCGGCGAACTACGGCCAACCCACGAACCCCGGCTACTGCATCTTCGAGAACCAGTCGCTCTCGACCGGCCCGGGCGGTTCCCGCGCGTTCTACCTGAGCGCCGCCACGGGGGTCCTCTCGATGGTGCTCCCGAACCGCTACTACACGAGCGAGACGTTCCTCTTCGAGGACGATGGCGTGGTCCAGGGTCAGTCCCAGGGGTACCAGGTCATGGCGTTCTCGCCCCCCTTCAACGTCACTCGGCAGGCCGGTAACACCACCGTTTCCTCGAGCTTCTTGCAGCTCTACGGCAACGCCACGACCGTGATCGGCCAAGGCGCCGAGGAGGTCTACAGCCACCTGCGCTACACCCAACAGATCGCCTCGAACGGTAAGGCGACCTCGCTGACCAACTCCACCCTGCGGCCGTTCAACTACACGTTCGAGGTGGGCACGCAGTTCCCGTGCGCCTGGTCATCGTTCCTTCGGGCGCAGTTGAATGTAAGTGGGCTCTCCTACGTGGCCAGCCCATCGTGGTCGGCCAGTGGGAACACCCCGAGTTACAACTTCTCGATCCCCTTCCCCCACGCCCAGACCCTGCCCTACACGGGCAGCTGCAACAACCCGTACAGTGTCACGACGCTGATCGCCGTCACCCTGTTCCAGGTTAACTATGCGTCCCTATTCTATGCCGGCGTGCAAGTGAACGTCGGCGTGGGAGGCGTCTAGATCGATGGCCGCGGGTAGCTTCCGGGTCAAGATCCCCCGTAGCGCGTCGACGGGAGCCGAGGTGTCGCCGCTCGCGCCGGCGCGGTCGGCCGAAGCCCCGGCCGCGCTCCCCGGGACGTTCATCACCGCGATGCCGCCGCTCCTCGAACCCACGATGAAGGAGCTTGAGGTGAGCGCGGTCAACCCGCCCTACTCCTATTCTCGGATCACCTACAACGACCGCAACAAGGAGTACCTCTACGAGGTGATCGAGCCGCAGCTCTCCGCCCACGAGAAGCAGCTCGTCGAGCACCTGAAGGCGACCCTGACCCGTATCCTGGGGGCCGACGTGGGCGCCCTCAGCCTCGCCGACAAGCGGACGTACCTGCGGGAGGAGTCCCGGGAGTACTTCCGCAGCCGCAAGATCACGCTGAGCCCCATCTCGATGGAGCGGATCATCTACTACACGCTCCGGGATTTCGTGGGCTACGGACCCGTGGACGCCCTCATCCTCGACCCCGAGGTCGAGGACATCTCATGCGACGGGGTCGACGTTCCCCTGTTCATCTTCCACGGAAAGTACGAGTCGGTGAAGACGAACGTCACGTTCTCCGACGAGGATGCGCTCGACTCGTTCATCGTCATGCTCGGGCAGCGCTGCCTGAAGGCGGTCAGCGTCTCCGCGCCCATCCTGGACGGCACGACCCCCGAGGGGCACCGGGTCCAGGCGACCTACGGTCGGGAGGTCACGACCCGCGGGGCGAGCTTCACCATCCGCCGTTTCAAGGAGCGGCCGTTCACCCCGGTCGACCTCGTCGCCATGGGGACGGCGAACGAGGAGATGGTCGCCTACTTCTGGCTCGCGGCGGAGCAGGGCGAGTCGGTCATCGTCTGCGGCGGCCCCGCCGCCGGCAAGACGAGCACCCTCAACGCGATCGCGCTGTTCATCCCGCCGACGGCGAAGATCGTCTCGATCGAGGATACCCGGGAAGTGAACCTGCCCCACGAGAACTGGATCCCCGGCGCGACGCGCAGCGGGACCGGCGACCGGGGGTCGGACGGGAAGGCGGCCGGGGAGGTCGACATGTTCGACCTCGTGCGCGCCGCGCTCCGGCAGCGGCCGAACTACATCATCGTGGGGGAGGTCCGCGGCAAGGAGACCTACACGATGTTCCAGGCGATGGCGACGGGCCACACGACCTACTCGACCATGCACGCCGACAGCGTGAAGTCGATGGTGAACCGGCTCGAGAACCCTCCGATCAACACCCCACGGATCCTGCTCTCGGCGCTCAACAACGTCATCATCCAGATCCAGACCCGGATCGACAAGGGGGTCGTCCGGCGGTTGAAGCAGGTGCTCGAGATCGTCGGGTTCGAGCCCGAAACGAACGAGTTGATCACCAACACGGTCTACGAATGGGACCCCTCGACCGATACGTTCGTCTTCAAGGGCCACTCGTTCCTGTTTGACAAGATCATGGAACTCAAGAACTTCACCACGGACGAGATGGACGCGGAATTCCAGCGTCGCACGGCGGTCATCCGGTGGCTGGTGGAGAGCAAGACGACCGACTACCGCCAGCTCTGGCGGACGATCGCGCAGTACTACAAGGACCCCGCCGAGGTCATGGGACGCGTCCAGGCGGCGCAGACGGCCCGGGCCGCGAACGTGGCCACGGCGCCCGGGAAGGTGTGAGTACCGTGCCGGCGACTCCTACGGCCCGAGCCGCTGTCACCGCGCCGCCGACGAGCGTGCCTACCCGCGCGGTGCGACTGAAGCGCGGTGCCCAGCCGACGCACTCCGGCATGACCGGGTTCCAGCGGTGGGCCTGGAGCACCTTCCGCTCCCGCGTCCTCGCTCGACCCCCCGACCCCGTCCTGGACGAGAACCTCGTCAAGGCTCACATCCGGATGCGCTCGGACGAGTACCTGGCCGTGGTCTACGCAACCACGCTGGTCGTCGGCATCGCGACCGCGGTCGCGGGGGTCGTGGTCGGCTACCTCTTCGTTTCGGTGGGGGTCGCCTTCCTCGGCATCCTCATCGGCGTGCTCCTGCCCGTCTTCGGGACGATCGGGACGTTCTTCGTGCTCAAGGGCAGCCCGGCCTCCAAGGCGAAGGACCGGGGGCGCAAGATCGACCGAAAGATCTCCCCCTCGATGAGCTTCATCTCGGCGATGAGCTCGGCCGATGTGAACATCGACGCGATCTTCCGGGAGCTCGGCCGGCAGAAGGTCTACGGCGAGGTCGCCGAGGAAGCGGCGTGGATCACCCGGGACACCGAGCTCCTCGGGGTCGACATCCTGACCGCCATCCGCAACGGCGCCTCCCGGACCCCGTCGAAGCGGTTCCAGGACTTCCTTCAGGGCGTCGTGACGACGGCCACGAGCGGCGGCCAGCTGAAGCCGTACTTCCTGCTCAAGGCCGAGCAGTTCGAGCGCGAGAACAAGCTCGAGCAGCTCCAGCGCGTGGAGACCATGGGGCTCCTCGCCGAGACGTTCGTCACGGTCGTCGTCGCGTTCCCGCTGTTCCTCATCATCATCATCGCCATCTTCGCGGTCATCGGCGGGGGTGGCTCGTTCATGATCGACATGCTCTGGGGGATCGTCGGCGCGATGATCCCGCTCGCCCAGTTCGGGTTCATCTTCTTCATGTGGTCGATCGCACAGGAGATGGGCTAGGATGGCGAACGCGCTTCCGTCCGCGTCAGCGGTCCGCACGGTGAAGTCGACCTCGGTCGCCCCGGCCGAGGGGGAACCCGCGCTGCTCACCCGCGAGCTCTGGCTCCTGATCGCGGGCGGCATCGCTGCCGCCGTTCTCTGGGCCATCGCGATCATGAACTACGTCGGCACGCTGACCATCACGCTCGCTCCGGGCGAGGCCACAGGGGCCAACCCCGCGATCGACTTCATCGTCCTCGGGCTGCTCTGCCTGATCGCGCCGTACGGCTTCGCGATGACCGCGAAGCTCCGGAGGATCGGAAAGGTCGAGGAGCGCCTGCCGGATTTCCTTCGGGACGTCTCCGAGGCGGGACGGTTCGGGATGACCCTCCCGGACGCGATCGTGGTCGCGAGCACGGGACGCTACGGCATGCTCACCGACGAGATCAAGAAGATGGCGAGCCAGATCGAGTGGGGCGTCCCCGTCGCCCAGGCGCTCGACCTCTTCGAGAAGCGGGTCCCGACCCCGCTGGTCCAGCGGGTCGTGTCGATCGTCACGCGGGCGAACGATGCGGGCGGGAACGTCGCGGACGTGCTGTCGATGGTGGCGCACGACACCCGCGAGGCCCAGCTCTCGCAGCAGGCGCGTCAGATCTCGATGATGACGTACGTGACGGTGATCTACATCGCGTTCTTCGTGTTCCTCGTCACGATCTACATCATGTGCGCGACCTTCCTGCCGCAGATGATCACGGCGGGGCAGGGGGTCTCGACCTCCGGCCTCCAGTCGTCGGGAGGCGTCAATCTCGCCTTCGGGTTCGTGCCGGCCCTCTTCCTTGCGTTCCTCGTGGCGGTCATCGCCCACGCGGTCGGGGATGGCATCATGGCGGGCGTCCTGGTGAACGGGCGCATCGCCGAGGGGCTCCAGCACGCGACGATCATGCTCGCGGTCGGATGGCTCATCATGCGGTTCGTCGTCCCGCCGCTGAACGTCGGATAGCGGACGGAGGAAGGTAGGTAGCTCATGGCCGGTGAATCCATGCCCGAAGCCCCGCCCCACGAGGAAGAGGGAACCGCGATCCCCACCGCGAACGAACGGAAGAAGCGGTCCTCCGCCTTCCTGCGCATGGGAGCCTCGCTCCGCCGGGGCTCGTCCGAGCCGCGGCCGGTGAAGCTCGCCCGCCTCGGGATCTCGGGCCAAGGCTCCGAGGCCGAAGTGACGGTGGTTCCGCCGATCACCGACCCGGCGGTCAAGCAGCTCGACCTCGCGCCGATCCGACCGGGCCTTTCCTACATCCGCATCACGTTCCACAACGTCCGCAACGAGTACAACTACGAGGTCATCGAACCGCCCCTCTCCCGCATCGAGCGGGACCTCCTCGAACGCCTCCGGGTCATCCTCGTGAACCTGTTCGAACCGCTCCCCGAGCACGACCCCGAGACCAAGCGGCGCGAGCTCCGCCTCATGGTCGACCGCCAGCTCCAGGAGTGGGAGCTCGCCCCGAGCCCGGTCACGAAGGGCCGGATCCTCTACTACCTCGAACGGGACTTCATCGGCTACGGGGTGATCGAGGTCCCGATGACCGACGTCGATGTCGAGGACATCTCGTGCGACGGTCAGGGGATCCCGATCTACATCTACCACCGCAAGTACGGCTCCATCCGCTCGAACCTGAAGTTCCAGACCGCGGAGCAGCTCGACGACTTCGTCGTCTGGCTCGCGCAACGCTCCGGAAAGCACATCTCGGTCGCGAGCCCGGTCCTGGACGCGACGACGCCGGACGGCTCCCGGCTGCAGGCGACGCTCGGAAAGCACGTCACGAAGCACGGCAGCACGTTCACGGTGCGGCGGTTCCGGGACAACCCGTTCACGCCCGTCGACCTGCTCAAGTTCCGGACGATGAGCCCGGAGATGATGGCCTACCTCTGGATCGCGATCGAGAACGGCCAGTCGATGATGGTCTGCGGGGGCACGGCGAGCGGGAAGACGACCACCCTCAACGCGACGCTCCTGTTCATCCCGCCCCAGATGAAGATCGTCTCGATCGAGGACACCCGGGAGCTCAACCTCCCCCACGAGAACTGGGTCCCCTCGCTCACCAAGGCCGGGTTCGGGGCGAAGAACCTCGTGAGCGGCAAGGCCGCGGGCGAGATCGACATGTTCGACCTCTTGGCGGCGGCGCTCCGCCAGCGCCCGCAGTACTTGATGGTCGGCGAGGTGCGCGGCGCGGAGGCGTTCATCGTCTTCCAGGCGATGGCGACCGGGAAGACCTGCTACACGACGTTCCACGCCGAGAGCGTGAGCGCGATGGTGCACCGGATGGAGAACCCGCCGATCACCCTCCCCCGCTCGCTCGTCTCCGCGCTCAACCTGGTCCTGCTCCAGCGGCAGGTGAAGGTCGGCACGAAGATGACGCGCCGCGTGCAGTCGCTCACCGAGATCGTCGGTCTCGACCCCGAGACGAACGAGCTGATCACGAACTCGGTCTACTCCTGGAACCCGGCGGACGACACGTTCCTCTACTCGGGCCACTCGTACGTCTACGAGCGGGTCGCGCTGATGAAGAACCTCACGATGAAGGAGATGGAGCGTGAGGTGCGCAACCGCGTCGAGATCCTCGACTTCATGATGGCGAAGGACGCGCAGGCGACCCGGCAGAAGCCATACACGCACCGCGATGTCGGCCAGCTGGTCGCCTTCTACTACAAGGAGCCGCAGAAGGCGCTCGCCGAAGCGCGCGCAGAGCTCCAGCGCGTCAAGGCCGCGGCGGCGGCGACCCCCCGCCCCTGAGCTGAGCTAGATAGGTAGGCAGCCGCGTAGGGTCAGCCCTTTTCCGCCCGGACGCCTCCCTCGCAACCGGAGGCGCGACCCTGCCGCTCTTCGACAAGGTCCCTATCGGCCGGGGCCGCTCGGTCCGCCTCTACTGCGAGGATGCCCTCACGGGGCTCCGTCCGCGGCTCGGAAGCGCCCGGGCCGACGTGGTCGTCACGAGCCCGCCCTACAACCTCGGGGTCCGCTACGCGACGTACCGGGACAACCGGCCCCGGGAGGAGTACCTCCGCTGGACCGGCCGCGCGCGGGACGCCGTGCTCGAGGTCCTCGCCGACCGGGGCTCCTTCTTCCTGAACGTGGGGGGACCCCCGTCCGACCCGTGGCTCCCGTGGGACGTCGCGCGGGAGGTCGCTCAGGGGTTCGTCCTCCAGAACGTCCTCCACTGGGTGAAGTCGATCGCCATCGACCGCGCCTCCGCGGGCCGCGCTTCCGGCCTCGCCCGCGACCTCGCGCTGGGCCACTATAAGCCCGTCCACTCGCCCCGGTACGTGCACGGCGCCCAGGAGTACGTCTTCCACTTCACGCGACGCGGGGACGTCCCTCTCGACCGGCTCGCGGTCGGGGTCCCGTACGGCGACAAGTCGAACGTGACGCGCTGGCGGGCCGCCGGGACGGCCGACCGGCGCTGCCGGGGCAACACCTGGTTCCTGCCGTATCCGACGATCCGCGACCGGGCGCGGGACCGGCCCCACCCCGCGACGTTCCCGCCCGAGCTCCCCGAGTGGTGCGTCCGCCTGCACGGGCTCGGCCGCACCCTTCTCGTGGTCGACCCGTTCGTCGGGATCGGGTCGAGCGCGGTCGCGGCGGTCCGCCTCGGGGTGTCGTTCGTCGGCTTCGACCTGGACGCCGGGTACCTGCACGTCGCCGCGCAACGGGTGCGTCGCGAGGTCACGGAGCGAGCGCGCACGCCCGAGCCAACGCCGCGGCGGGTGGCCCCGAAGCGGAAGGGGCGGGCTACGACTGCTGCTCGGGCGGCGGGGACTCCCCGGTAGCGGGGGGCGACCACTCGCGCATCGGGGTCCGCTTCACCCCGGCGGCGGCCGCCAGGGCGTTCTTCGTGCCCGTCTTCGCGGCCTTCCCTGCGGCGACGACCGCGTCCCGGGCCGCGCCCGCGGCGCGGACCGTCCCGGAGCCGATCGCGGCGCCGGCGTCCGAGATGCGCTGGGGGATGCGTCGCATCTCGGCGTCCATCGCCTTGCCGAGGTTGGAAAGGTCATCCTGGATCTCGAGGCTGAGGTACTTCGCTTCCTTGGCGGTCGCGTTGCCGAACCGCTCGATCTTGCGGTCGAGGTCGGTGAACTCGCGCGCGAAATCGCTGCCCAAGCCGCTGGCCGCATGCCGCATCTCGGCGAGGTGCGCCCGGAACTGGGCCTGTTGGCGGGGGTCGGACATGGTCGTTCGGTCGGTCAGCGTTGGGTCGGAAGATAAAGGTTGACGGGCATCCGCAACGCCGTCAGCCGCCCATCCGACGGTCGGACTTGCGTCGTCGGCCCCGCGCCGTCCCCTTCGCCGGCGTGGGCGGGGGCACCGGGCCGGCGGGGACGAGATGGCGCTCGGTCTCTTCGCCGTGTGCCCAGCGCACGAGGAGCTCGACCCCGAGGTGCGCAGGGTCGGTCACGACCATCTCCCCGCGGAGCGTCCGGGCGATCGCACGGGCGGCCGGCTCGTACTCGGGATGCTCGGATTTGAGGAGAAGAACCGTGCTCTTGAGGGACGTGACGGTCGAGAGCTCGCGGGCGCGCTCGAGGGCGTGCTCCATGGCGACGTCGAGCTGGCCACTGCGGACGCGGCCGTCGTCATCCGTGTACGCCTCCGGAAGACCGTCCGTGAGAAGGTAGAGCTCCCGCCGGGTCGCGCGGGAGGCGCGCAGGAGCAGGTGCGCCGCCCGGAGCGCCTCCGCGGTGTTCGTGAAGGCGCCGGCCCGACACTCCCACAGCTCGACCAGGTCCAGGACCTGGACCTCGTTGTCGAAGGCGAGCACGTCGATCGTGGCGTCGGGGTACCGGCGGCGAATGGCGACGTAGAGCGCGAGCAGGGCCTTCTTCGCCGCGTCGAGCTTCCCCTCCTCCGACATGCTGCCCGACCGGTCGAAGGCGAGCACGACATGGACCCGCTCGCTCGTGATCTCTCGGAACACGTAGCTCGTGGACTCGTCGATGTGCTTCGAACCCGTGAGGCGGGCGGCGAGCAGGGAGCCCGGCACATCCAGGTGGGCGATCTCCTCCGGCCGTTGGAGGCGGGCCTTCTCGTAGACGCCCGTCGACCCCCCTCCCCGGAGCGACATCCGCATGTCCCCGGGAAGGCGCTGGCTCTCCTCCTCGAGCAGCAGGCGGGCGAACCGCTCGACGAGGCCGTAGGTGACGACCAGTTCTCCTCGGTGCTCGGCGACGAACCCCCGTTCCTTGAGCTCCCGCTCGAGGCGGCGTTCCTCGGCCTGGCGGACCTGGGATTCGGCCTGCGCCTCGGCCCGCCGCTGCGCCTCGGCGCGCTCCTCCTCGAGGCGCCGTCGTTGGGCCTCCGCCTGGCGCCGCTTCTCCTCGGCCTCCTTCTCGATCCCTCGTTCGCGGGACTTTAGGGCGCCCGTGACGCTGTTGGCGAGCTCCTGGCGCTCCGGGCCGGAGAGCGCCGCGAGGGCGTTCCCGAGCTCGGACGGGCCGATCGACCGACCGTCCGCCGCGGCGGTGGCGAACACCATCCGACGGCCTTTCGCGGGGGTGGGACGCACCGCGCGTTTTCGAGAGAAGAGCCCCCGTAGCCATGCGAAGAACCGAGCGATCGCAGCCCACAGACGCGAGAAGATCCCCGGTGGCGGAGGAGGGCGGTTCCACGATGCGCTCGGGAGAAGGAGGGCGCTGCGGACGTCGTCCAGGAGGTCGGCGGACGGCAAGCGGGACCAATCGGTCGCTCGGGCCGCACGGAGCCGCTCCTCGAGCTCCGCGATCTGCTGGGCCACCTCGGCGTCCGTACGGTGACGGACCTCCTCCAGGGCGACGACCTGCTGGTCGTACTCCTCGACGACCCGTTCGACCCGGCGGCGGCCCTGGCGGCGGAGGTGGTCGCGCAGCCGCTCGAGGCGCTCCCGGAGCGCCTGGTCCTCGCTCGACCGCTCGCGCAGGAGGCGGCGCGCCCCCTCGACCCCCTCCTCCGCGAGCGCGCGGACGAGCGCGGCGGAGTCGACCGCGTCGAGCAGGTCGTCCGAGACGACGTCGTCCGCGTACCCGGAGCAGTCGGGGAGCCGAAACGCGTCGCTAGAGGGGGTCGTCGTCGCCCTCGTCCTCCTTGCAGGAGAAGAGCGAGAACTCTTCGAGCAGGCGGAAGACGCTCGCTGCGGCGTCGGCGGAGGAGATCGTCGGCCCGGGTCGCTCGCGCTCCTCCAGATAGCGGACGAAGGTCCGGAACCGGGGGAAGAGCTCCGGGTTCGAAGCGAGCTGCGCACGGAGGCCCGCGTCGTCCTTGAGACGGCGACCCTCACCGACCAGCGCTTCGGCCTCGCCAGCGCTCTCCTTGAGCACCCCGCGGTAGAAGCGGCACCAGTACACCCCGGCGCTCCGTTTCAGGGACGCGGTGAGGTACTGTTCGACGAACTCCGCCACCCGCCGCTCGTTCTGGCGGAACGAATCGCCGCTGCGGGCCCGGATGCGTCCTCGCATCGCGTGGAGGAGGCCGGCCTTCAGGTCGGCGCTGGCCGGAGGGACGCGCCCAGCGAGCGTGGCGATGGCGGCCGTGCGGGCGGCGACATCGATCAGCGTCCGGTTCGAGCCGACCTCCCCGATGTCCGGATTGTCCTCGCTCGTCTTCAGGCGCCACGCCTCGACGACCCGCACCCCTGCGTCGATCAGGATCTCGGGCACGTACACGGTAGGGAGGTCGGCCCGGGCGAGGTTGACGATCTGCCGGTTGTCCGCGTGGCGGGCGTTGTAGCCGACGTGCAGGCTCGTAAGGCGGTCGGAGAGCGGGTCGTTGATGTTGTCGAGGTCGGAAAGGTTCGACGTGCTGACCGCGACGAACGAACCCGGGAAGCTCTCACGGGACTTCGACGGCGTGACGGTACCTTCCTGGAGCGCCTGCAACAGGACGTTCTGGGTGCCGAGCGGCAGCTTCCCGATCTCGTCGACGAGCAGGAAGCCGCGGTTCGCCTGGAGGAGCTTGCCGGGCTCGAGGACGAGCGGGCTCATCGGGTCGCCGATCTCCTCGAGCTTGCGCAGGTTGATGTTGCCCGTCAGGTGGTCGGGGAACACCTCGGAGCTTCCCTGGAGCCGGGCGAACCCGAACCCCTCGCGCAGGAGGATGAACTCGGCGGGGATCTTCGCCGGGTCGACCGAACCCGGGTCGAAGCGGGCGGGGTCCCCTCCGGCGGCGAACCGACGGGTGCAGATCGGGCAGGGCGGGAAACGGGCGGCGGCCGCCCGGTCGACGAGCGAGAGCGGATGGTCGAGGACAGGGCACCCCTCGACGACCCAAACGCCCTTCGGGAACAGGCCCCAGAGCTCCTTCGCGAGGCTCGTCTTCCCAGCCCCGGACGGGCCGAAGAAGAGGAGGTGCGCGCCGGAGACGATCGATGTGACCACGTCTTCGTAGGTGGCGTCCGTGAGCACGGTGCGCGGGAACAGCGCCCGCAAGGCCTCGGAGCGGTCGAGCCCCTTCGCCCGAAGGCAGTCGATGGTGCGCAGGACCTCGTCGCGGAACCGTTCGGCCGGGCTCTCGACCGGCACACCCGCGGCCTTCAGGTCCGCGGCGGTCGCTCGGGTCCCCGGTTGCGCCGACGTTCGAGGCGTGGCCGCCATGGCGCGCCGAGTTGGGGTCGGGTTAATTAGTTTACCGAAACGCCCGCCCTTCAACGTCGGAGCGCGTCCGCCGGCGGCCATGAAGCAGAGAACGGGCGCGGGCGCGACAGGGCGGCACTTTTAAGTAGCGTTCCCCGGTCCGCGCCCCCGCGAGCGATGGCCGAGAAGGAGTCCGGAGCGAAGAAGCCCGCCTTGGCCCGTACGGTCAAGGACAAGTGGCGCTCGAAGCACTGGTACAAGGTCCGTGCCCCCGGGCTCTTCCAGCACGTTGAGCTGGGCGAGACGGTGGCGACCGAACCCGAACAGCTCGTCGGCCGCACTCTCGAAGCCACGCTGCCCGAACTCTCGGGGTCGGGAGACTCCGGAAAGGCTCACGTCAAGCTACGCTTCCGCATCGAGCGGGTCTCGGGCGAAGGGATCGCCGAGGCGCGGTTCATCGGCCACGACCTGACGAGCGACTACGTCCGGAGGCTCGCCCGCCGCAAGCGGTCGAAAATCGACCTCTCCCTCACCGTCACGACGAAGGACGGCGTGCAGATCATCCTCAAGCCCGTCGCCGTCGGGGAGCAGCGCCTGCAGACCCGGCTGCGCGCCGAGCTCCGCCACAAGATGGTCCAGATCCTCCTTGAGGAGGCCCAGCTCCGCACTTCCCCCGAGTTCGTCCGGGAGATGATCCAGGGCGACCTCTCGAAGGTCCTCGCCCACGGGGTGAAGACCCTCTACCCGCTCAAGAAGATCGAGATCCGGCGCTCGGAGGTCCTCGGCCAGATATCGGAGGAGATCCCGGCGCCCGAGCCGACCCCCCTCTCCGAACCGTCGACCCCTCCCGTGGAGGCCGCCGCCTCCGTGGCGGACGCGGGCGAGGGACCGGCGGCGTAGCCCCGAAGGGCGCGAGATGACGCGTCCGATCCCTGTCGGAGTGGCTCAGCCCGGTAGAGCACGGGACTCATAGCGGGACGCGTGCCGCGTCCCGGGAGAC
>Ga0326727_10007382_pt1 | contig 29129 bp, 9 predicted proteins | sample MB2enrmetagenome_FD_207643 | JGI IMG/M metagenome (GOLD analysis project Ga0326727, IMG submission 207643) | Lab enriched peat soil microbial communities from McLean, Ithaca, NY, United States - MB29MY | ecosystem: Environmental > Terrestrial > Soil > Wetlands > Peat | place: USA: New York... | reverse complement strand
AACAATTTGACCTCCGGTTTGCGCAACACCTACGGTCCGCTAAACAACACGGCTCCGATCCCAACAGTCGGCACCATCACCGGCATTATGACGGATCCACAATTCCGTGTCGCCATCAACGCGCTGCAACAGCGCACCGGGTCGGACCTGTTGGCGGCCCCGCGAGTCGTCACCCTCAGTGGACGCCAGGCGCACTTTGCGGCCCAGGACCTGCAGGAAATAGTGACCGGCACCGGCATCACCACCACTGGCAGCGCCACGGGAGGCCTGACGGGGGGCACCGGCGTAGCCGTGCCTGCCATTACCTATACGACCACGTTTCTTTCCTTCGGCCCGGTGCTGGATGTCATCCCCACCGTCTCCGCTGATGGCTATTCGATCCAGATGGCGCTTATCCCGACCTACACGGAGTTTCTGCAGTACGATTCCCCCGGCGGATTTGTGCCGGAAGCGCAAGCCGCCGCAGGAAGCACGGTGGGCGTTCCGCTGACCGCGCAACTGCCTTTGCCCCACTTCCGGGTTCGCGAGGTTGTGACCAGTTGCAACGTTTGGGACGGCCAGACTGTTGTCCTGGGCGGATTGATCGCCGAAACGCTCACCAAGATCAGCGACAGCGTTCCTGTCCTGGGCGATCTGCCCTTGGTCGGACGTCTTTTTAAGAGCCAGTCCACCGACAGCACCAAACAGAATCTGATGATTTTCGTCACCCCAACCATTATTGATCCGGCGGGAAACCGCGTGCATACGGACGAGGACCTGCCGTTTGCGCGCAATTCGATTCCGCCGCAACCGGCTTCGGCGGCCCAGGCGCCCGTGCCGGCTCACTGAGGCGGCTGGGGGATAAAAGACGTTAATATAACGCGGGGCCAAGGCCGCGCTCAATTTGAATTTGTGTGATGCAATGCAGCCCGACATACGAATCGCCCGCGACGGCACGGTTGCTCATCGTCGATGGCCATGCCTACGCCTATCGCGCCTTCTTTGCCATTGCCTCACTTTCCTCCCCCAGCGGCGCGGCGACCAACGCGATTTACGGCTTCATTCGGATGTTGACCAAGTTGCTGGCGCGGGTCAAACCGACGCATTCGGTGGTGGTTTGGGACGGCGGATTGGCCCCGGAAAGGATGACATTGCTGCCTGGCTACAAAGCACAAAGGCCCGAGATGCCGGCCAATCTCCGTCCGCAGCTTGACGGAATCGTTTCCTATCTTCGGGCCGCCGGTATTTGCTCCTGTCTCAAGGAGTCGTGCGAAGCCGACGATTGCATTGCCGCCATCAGCGGCCAGGCTGCCGCGGCGGGATGGGAAGTCGTCATTGCCAGTTCGGACAAGGACTTCATGCAACTGGTTTCGCCGCGGGTGCGATTGCTCAATCCGCACGACAAGGCCGAAGCGCTTTGGGGCGTCGAGGAAGTGCGGCGCAAAGCCAGCGTGGAACCCACGCAAATTGTGGACTGGTTGAGCCTGACTGGGGACACGGTTGACAACATCCCCGGCGTGCCGCGCGTTGGCTCAAAAACTGCTGCTGATTTACTGCACCAGTTTGGCTCGATTGACGGGTTGTATCGGCGTTTGGAGGAAGTTCGACCCGAACGCCTGCGGAGCAGTTTGCATTCGGCAGCCCAATTGGTGCGCCGCAATCAGAAGTTGGTGCGATTGAATTGTGAGGTGCGCTGTGAGGTGTCTTTGGAGGATCTGGCCATGAAGCCCGGTGACGAGCAGGCCTTGCGCGAGCTCTTTGCCGGCTGGGGCTTTAAATCGCTCCTTTTTGAGCTGGATCAAAGCCGGTCCAAATCGCTTGATTTCTTTGAACAGGAGGGCGCCGCCGCCGCATCAGGAAAGCGCCAATGAACACCACAGGCACTCAAACATTGCATGGACAAACACCGGCTATTCTGTTAAGAAAGATCAATCTTATGTCCGTTATGTTTCGCGTTCCAAAATGTCTCCGCCTGGGCGGAGTTCTGGCTTTCTCCGTGGCAGTGATGGGACAGAATTCGGTCGTGCCGCAAGGGGGCGAGTTTTCGATCCTCGGCGGCCTGCCGGGCGACCAGGTCTGGCCCAGTATATCGCTTTCCTCTTCCATTGGTTGCATTGCCTGGCAGGCCAACGTCGTTGGCAAATCGGGCGCCGGCGTGGGCGGCGCTCTGTTGAATTCCGCCTTCGGTGCTTCCAATGTCTTTCGCGTCAACAAGATCGCCACCGGCAGCCAGATCAAGCCCAAAGTGAGGCTTCTGCCCAACGGCAACATCATCTTTGTTTGGGAAAGCAGCGCCGCGGGCACCCCTGACATTTACGCGCGGTGGGCCAGGGGAACCTCCACCAAGACCAGCACCAGCTATGGCAGCAATTTTTACACCAGCGACATCCGGGTCAACAACTACATGGCCGACCAGCAAACCGACCCGGACGTGGCGGCGTTGCCCGATGGCAGCGCGATCATCGTCTGGCAAAGCTACGGCCAGGACGGAAGCTTATGGGGAGTGTATGCCCGGAAGTACAAATCCACGGGCGCGCCGGCCACCGCCAAGGAATTCCTGGTCAACCAGTACACCAGCTACAACCAGCGCAGTCCGGCTGTCGCCGCCCTGGCCAACGGCAACTACGTCATCGCCTGGATTTCCGAGCAGGAGCGGTATCTTAACAGCGTTGATGTGTATGCCCGCATCTTCACCGCGGCCGGGGTTGCGGTGACGGACGAAATCGCCGTCAACTCGAGCGCCAACCCGTGCGCCAGCCCGGCACTGGCCCCGTTGGCCGACGGAGGTTTCACGGTGGTCTGGGCGCAAAAGGATCTGACGGTCCTGACCAACGGTTGGGACGTGTGGGGCCGGCCCTTTTCCGCGGCGGGAAATCCCGAGGCCGCTGATTTCCGCATCAACACCTATCTTTACGGCGATCAGTACCTGCCAAAAATTGCGGCGGGGCCGTCGGGCAGCCTGGTCGTGTGGACGAGCTTGAACCAGGATGGTTCGCGAGAGGGTGTGTTTGGCCGCTTCCTGTCCGGCGGAACCCAGGTCTCTGGCAACGAATTTCAAGTCAACACGACGTGGATCAGCCAGCAAATCCACCCCGCGGTGGCGTGGAACGGCGTGGACCACTTCCTGGTTGTTTGGTCCAGTTTTGTCGGTTCCACCGGCTTTGATCTGTATGGGCAGGCCTACGTATTGAATTCATCGCCATGAATGCTGAAAGCGATTTGGAATCTGGCTCTATGTTGCGACAATTGAAGAAACTAATCGGCCCGCTGCTAACCACTCTGATGGTGTCGAATGCGTCGGCATTTTCCATTTGGGGCCCGGCGGAAACCTGGCAGACGCAGGACTTGGACTACGGAATCCGCTACCTGCCGTTTTATGGCGTTGCGGAAGCTTCGATCTTTGATGTCCTGGGGCCCGGCGACCTTGCCGGGGCGGATTACGTCGAGTTGGGGGGAACGAAAAACATCGGAGAAGGCTCGCGGCAGAACACTCCGATTATCACGTACGCTTATGACACGACTTTTCTGAACTACTTTGGCGCACAGGGCGTGGCGGCCGTCGATGCGGCCTTTAATGTGTTCAACGGCCTGCCGCCGGCGTCCAGCGCCAACCTGGTCCAGTTCCTGACCCAGGGCAATCAACAGATCAACTATACTGCCCAGGCGCTGAGAATGCTCGACCTTAAATCGACCGTCATGTGGCTGCTAATCGAGCATCTTGGGTTGATTGGAGAGACCCACGCTTACGACCTGCGATACCGTGTTGCGGTGCCGACGGCGGGGGCCAGCCCATGCGACTTTGATTACGTGGTTTTGCAAAGGAATTTTGACCCGGTCACTTACGACGTCAGCCCGTACGTCAATGGCACGCTCTATAGCTATCAAATTGCGGGTCTCTGTCCCGCCGTCGCCGTGAGCGACGCGATGGAGTACGCCGCGAACAGCGGGGCCGCTCCGTTTAGCGCGGTCGCGACCCGCGAGGGGCTTCAAGTGGGCGGCTACTATTTGGGAATCACCCGCGACGATATGGGGGGGCTAAGTTACCTTTACCGCAAAGACCGCTATGTCAACGAGGGAGTTGATGCGAATGTAACCGTCAGCAGCACGTCCACATCGTACTGGACTTCTCCGCCTTCGACCAATGCGGCGGCCGGCACGGGCGGCACTATCGGCGCGGCCCTGTTCGCCGGGTTGCTGGGGGGCGTGGAAAAAGTGACGTTTGTGAAGACAGCCTATGATTCCCAATTGGGCACGACTTTTACGCCAATAACATATCATTATACGCTGCCCTGGGTGACCAATGGCCAGTTAAAGACGTTGAGGGTGACGCGCGTTGTTACAGCGCCCGACATCATCTTCACGGCGGGCGACATGGTGTTCCCGGGACCGGACGAGTATGAGGTTGCAGTGGCCAGAAACGGTCCGACGGCCAACTTCATAACTTACGGAGCAGCAGTTTCCCCGGGCCTGCCGGTGGACGCGAACATAGTGACTCCCAGCGTCATCACGCCCGAATTGGTGGTGACTTTCAACAATGCGGGGCCGATATTCTACAATGAGGGAACAGGCTATAACTCCATTGACACCAGCGTTGAATTGGGGTTCGTTTGGGGTTCTTTTGACGGCTCCACCAACCCGCCGGTCGCGTTCCCGACCGGGACCACTTTGGAGGAAATCGAAGGGGAGGTTCTCAGCGCCGGCGCTGAGACCCTGCTCAGCCCCTTCAATCCAGTTTCGGTGATTACCAATACAGCGACTACCGGGGCCGGGGTCGGAGTGACGCCATGACACAACAGATATGAAGCGATATTTCCCAGCAGCAATTGCAGTGCTCGGCATTTGCGCGGCGGCTTCGGCCGCTCCGCAGGCGGTTTATCAAAACAGCATCTTTCTCACCAACCCGCCCGTGGTCGATGCGGTGACATTTGTCAATTCCGGCGTGATGGATTTCATTAACGAACAGGAAAACGATTACACGCTTTTCACGGAGAACATTCTTCCGTTTTCCACGCGGGACACCCTATACTATACAAATGCGGACAGTGGCATAATGTACGGGAACCCCGGGTTCCAATTCGACACTGCGACCGCGACGACGCGCCATAGCGCAAAGACTTTTGTCAACAACGGTTACATCTACGCGGTTGACACCATTACAGCGCCCCTTTTCCCGACGTATACGGGGACTATAGTTTATTTACCCAGCACGGGACTGGCCGAGCCGTCGGTGTTATCGGTCGCAGCCACCAATATCATCAACGGCGGAACGATGGAGGTGGGCAACGATGGATGGTTAACGATGAGCGGCCAGACGCTCAGCAACCGGTACGGGACGCTCATCGCGGGAGACTTGACGGGCAATGATCAGACCGACGTGACCGCCATCCAGGATGCGTTTCTCGGGTCCGTCGCCAACAGCGCCACCGTCAGCTTCAGGTACTTTATTGCGCCGGGATCCCTCTCCGACCTATACTGGGGCTTCACCAATGGGAATCTGGCGCTGGATGTAGCGGGACCGTCATTTCCGATCACGCCGACAACCTTTTCCCGCGTGCGAGGCACCCTGGACACGTTCACCTATGGATTCAGCCTGCCGGTCAGCGATATAGTGATCTCGAACGGACTCACGAATATCAATTTGGGCAATCTGGCTGAGTTTGCCATCTATATCTATACGTACCCACAGCCCGGCGCCCTCACCAACTTCTACTACAATGTCGTTTTTGTGAACACTAATTTTGCGGATGCCAATATCTCTTACCAAGTGAGGTTTTCGCACGCTTCTGATGTTTACTTCGATGATGCGCTGCCCGCGCCAACACCGGATCCCAATGGCTACGAAGACATTGTGCAATTCAGCGTTCCCTCCCTGGATGTTACCACCGGCCAGATGACAACCAATGCAATTTATCTGCAGGACGACGGCGCGGTGTCCTCCAATGCCGTCGTTTACGTCTATACCAATGCGATCTCCGCTAACGGTTACGGCCGGCCCGATTACTTTAAAGTCGCCACAACGATGCCGGTAGAGTGGCCCAGTGCGTTTCCCTCGAATGACGTGGCGGACGTTCCGAACATTAACGCGATCTTCTACCCGGGGTACACGAATACCTATACGGCCAGAAGCGTTCCCTACGCGGCGGCGGCTTATGGCGCGCAGGTGGGATGGGATCCGGAGACGCTGGACGGCAGCTTCCCGTTCACGGACGAGGCTCTCGTGTTTACGGATCTTGAAGAGTTTACGGATATTCCAGACCCCACCGCCCAACCCGGCCAGATCAACCTGCAGGCGGCGCAAATGGATTTGACCGGCGCGCGCATTCGCGCCGAAGGCATGGTCACGTTGCAGGCGACCAATCTGACGCGGGGCGCCACGGCCGGGGTTGATTGGGGCGCGGCCACCGGCACCCTCGGCGCGACCAATGGCGTGCTGCTGATTTCCAATATATTCCCGACGTCGTTCCAGCGGATTCGCGGCGATGTTTTCGCCTGGTCTGGCAACTGGGTGAGTGTTGGAACCAATGCCTTTTCGACCAACACCTACATGTTTCACGTGCTGGTGGTGGACCAAACCTTGCGCGGCAATTTTTCTCCCACCGTGCGGAATCTGACGCTGCATGGCAAGAAGTCCACCGATGTGGAAGACCCGTTGACCGTCATCAACCAATCGCTCTTCGATGCCAGCAACTTGACGTTTAATTCCACGATGACTTTCAACCAGAATGCCAGTTCCCTGGTGTCCTCCAACATGCCGAATTTGAGGAATTTCCTCAACAACACCAACGGCGTGTTGTTCGTGTCCGATCTGCTGGACATGGGCATGAATCTGACGGCGGCTCCGGTCAGCCCCGCGGCCCAGAAATATACCATCAACAGCATTACCAACCTGGGCGAAATTGTGGCCACCTCGCCCGACTTTCAATCGGCTAATTTTGAGAATGACGGCATCATTTACGCGCAAGAGTACGGTTCCATCTTGATTGCCGCCTCGAATCTTGGATGCGGGCTGGCCACCGGTCAGACTAACTATCTGGCCGCGGCGGGCGGCATCACACTTTCCGCCCAGTCGATGCAGTTTACCAATTCACTTTTGTACACCGGGTTGGGCGTGTCCGGGTCGCTTGTTCTCGATGCCACACTGCACTTGGGCGACGGCGTTTCCGGGGCGCCGGCGGCCAGTCCGAATTTGGTCAACTTCTGGCAGGTGAGCGATGGCTTCAATCTGCTTGTCAAACCGGTCACCGGCGACCTTTTTGGAACCGAAATCCGCACCACCGCCGGCAGCAATCAGGTAGTCAACCACGTCTGGGCCGGGGTGGACAAAGGCACGAACTTCGCAGCCGGCTACAGCAATAACGTTGTCATCGGCCACCTGATCCTCGACCGCCTCGCCTCCTCGGCAACCCTGCAGTTCAGCGCCGCGGGCTCGAGCAACGCCCTTTACGTCGATTACCTCGAACTGGCGGACTTTTCCTACTCGGATTACCGAAATGGACTGGAGATTGGTCCAGGCATGAAGATCTATTTTGCCGCCGCCAACGCCGACCCGATCAAGCTCATGGCCGTCCATCCCGGGCTGATTTGGGCGTCCAACTTCTGGGGCCCCAACAGCAGCGTGGCGATCTATTACAAAGATTTGGGCACCAATGTTCAGTGCTTGATGAATTCCGCCGTTGTCAGCAATCTGGATTACGGCTTTTTCTCCGTCCCCAACTATTACAACCTGACCAACGTGCTGAACGATCCCAATAATTCCACCAACATCGCCCCCTGCCCCAGCGAAAACGGCACCCATGTCTATGTCATCGGCACGCCAGGGGTCGGCGGCCGGACGGTCTATACCAGCCTGATCACCGGGATCAGTGGAGACGGAACCGTCACCCCTGTTCTCCAACAGGATCAACTGGCGCTGGGCAGCAACTACACCCTGACGGCCACGCCCGCGACTGGGTGGCTTTTCTCCGGCTGGTCGGCCAGCGGAGTACCCCTGGCCAATCCCAGCACCAATGTCTTGATGTTCACGTTCACCAACAGCACCGTCATCACAGCCAATTTTATTCCCACCCCATTCCCCGCGGGACAGGGCGTCTATAACGGTTTGTTCTTCGACACCAACGGGGTGACGCCCGACAGCTCCGGGAAATTCACCTTGACGATGACCAAAACCGGGGCCTTCTCAGGCGTGCTGCTGGTGCAAACCAACTCTTACACCTTCACCGGCCAATTTGGCGGCACGGGCATCGTGCAGGTCCAGGCCAAGGCGCCCAAGCAGCCGCCGCTGACGGTCAACCTCGCCTTGGACATGACCGGCGTGTCGGACGAAATCCACGGCGATGTGTCCAACGGCGTGTGGGACTCCCAGTTGTCCGCGGACCTGGCCCCGGTGTTCACGACCAAAGCGCCCTCACCGCTGGCCGGCGGTTACACCCTCTGCCTGCCTTGGAGCAGCGGCATTGTCAGCACCCCCGGGGGCGATGGTTATGGCGTCGTCACGGTCAGCCCATTGGGCGTCGCTTCGGTGGCTGGCAGTCTGGCCGACGGCGTCGCCTTCAGCCAATCGGCGCCCATTTCCAAGTATGACAACTGGCCATTCTATACGTACATCTCCTCCGGCGGCGACACCGTCATTGGTTGGATTGGAGTCAGCACCAATGGATTGGCCGGCACGAATACGAGTTGGAGCAAAGCCGCCGGCAAAGGACCCTATTACGCCGCCGGTTTTACCAATATCCTCCAGTTGTTGGGATCGACTTATGTCGCCCCCAAGAAAAACGCCACCGTTTTGAGCCTCACCAGTCCGACCGTCACAATTTCGGGCGGGGACCTGGCGGAGTCGCTGACCAACTCGGTGACGCAGAAAAGCGAGACCTACTCGGCCGGTACCAATGCGACCTTGACCATCAGCACGGGAAACGGAAGCTTCAGCGGAAAGTTTTATGACCCCAACACCCGGAAAGCGCAGACCTTCAATGGAGTCGTATTGCAGAATCAGGGCGCGGCCCGCGGCTATTTTCTGGGAACAAACGAAAGCGGCGCCGTGCTTCTTGAGGGCAACTGAGGAAGCGCAGCCTGGAGCATGAAAAGAGAGCAGGATTTATGTTTACTGTAAAAAGGAATGATTTACGACAGGCCGCCGGATTTCGCGCGGCGTTGCGGGCCGTCGCGGCTTTTGGCGCCGCGGCCGCCCTCGTTTGTCAGGCCCAAAACCCTCCGCCCAATGATAATCTGGCCAACGCGCAAGGCATCGTGGGCGTCAGCGGCTCGGTTTCTGGCACCAATCTTTACGCCACCGCGCAAACAGGGGAACCGGCCCCCTACCCCGGCGATCCGGCGCAGTCCACCATCTGGTACGCGTGGACAGCCCCGATCACGACCACGATCGATTTCAACACCCGCGGCAGCACCGACCCGTATGGCTTTGACCTCGACACCGTGCTGGCGGTTTACCGGCTCAAGTCCGGCACCAACGTGGCTTTCACGAATCTGACCCTCGTGGCGCAGAACGACGATGATTTTAGCGGCGGTGTGTCCAGCCGCGTGGATTTTGCCGCGACCTTGGGCTCGTTTTACCTCATTCAAGTGGACAGCAAAACAAACTCGGGCGGCAACGCCCAGGGTTATATCACCTTGAACTGGGGGCCGAGCTTGCTGGGAGGCACGTTCGGTTTTACCACCAGCATCTTTCCCATGGGGCAATTTGATGACGGCTTTATTGTGCAGCCGCCCAACGACCTGGGCCCCAGCGTTCACAATCCCCAGGACGCCAACAATGCGCGTATCACCATCACGCGGACCGGGGGCTTCAACGGCCGGTGCGAGATGTTGCTGATCGTGACCAACAGCTATTACACCAATCGTTATATTACCAACTTCACGGGCACCAACATCTACATTACCAACTACGACGCGACGGGAACAATCGTGCAAAGCTATACCAATGTTCTTTCCACCAACACCGCTTGGCTGCAAGAGATCGAGAACGTTGATTATGATTTGAACAACTACATCACCACCGGCCTCTACTATATCCCCCTGAGCAGCCTGTATTTTTACTCCACCAACTATGGTGATTCTGTCTTTATATTGACCAATGGCACGGGCGTTTTCGGCGAAAGCTTCTATTTTCCCCCGATCGGAATGTTCAACATCACAAACTACTTTACGAATTTCCTCTGCGTGGCGCCCTCCCCGCAGATTACCAGCGGGACCAGCGTTGTGGTCAGCGGAACGGTGACCAATGTCGTCGTCGCCTGGACCAATATCTTCTGCTATTTCAAGACTAATCTGGTCATCACCCCGTCAGCCATCGACGGCGAAGATTACGAGTCCACCGACACGGCCGACATCACTTTCGATGATTATCAAATGAGCAAGGACGTTTATCTGAATTTGCCCGCGATCAACATAGGCTTTACAGCGGGGCCCGACTATCCAGACAGCAAGGGAAACTACCTTCAAGTTGGAGTCAACTCGCTGGTGGAGTTGATATTGACGAATGTGCCGGGCCAGGTGGACGCCTACGGCAACCCGACCCTGTTGGATCCCCTTGAGGACCCCGACATTTTGCCGCCGACGATCTCTCCTCTATTGGGCGTTGCGTACATGGACGTCCTGAACTTTCTGGGCTATCCCCAGCTTCAGAATCCCTTCCCGACCAATCTTACTTACGGCACCTACGCGACACTCAATCTGGAGCGGGCCACTTTCCGTGTGAACAAGAGCGGCACCCCGCCATACATTTATACAAACACCATTTGGGTGGTCCGCGAGCCTCTCGGCTGGCCCCAACCCTCGCAGTGCTCCTACACGTTGGATACTTATCCTCCCTATATTCCCAATGCGACCCTGGATTGGAACCGCTGGCCGACCGTGGCCGGCTCCGATTACGCCAATCCGTCCATTAGCGGCCTGCCAGACTGGGACTTCGCTCAAACTTACACTGGAAACTACGGCGTCCTGATGTTTCCCGCCAACAGCATCGCTCCAGAACCCATTTACATTGCCGTTACGAACAACGGGGCGCAGGAGTTCGATTCGGACATCTACATCCAGTTGTTTCTGACTATTTCCGATGCCGGCGTCGATGCCAACCCATCGGGTCCAACGGTCCTGGGCAATGTTGACCTTGCCAATCTGACGATCAATTTTAACAATCCCATAGCGGGTGTTCAGCCGGCGGGCGCGGTGGATCGCACTTACAACGTCGATAGCGCCCCCGGTTCGTTCCCTCCCAACAACCCGCTTCCTGGCGCCAACGCCCCGGTTGAGGCCATTGCCATCCAGGCCAACGGACTGCCGGTCATAGGCGGCGAATTCACCGCTTACAACTCGACGCCGGATTACTACGTCGCGCGGCTGGTCGCCAACGGCCAGTTGGACTTCAACTTTAATCAAGCGCTGGGCAGCGGCCCCAATGGCGATGTCAAGGCCATTGTCATTGATTCCAGCGGTAGGATTATCATTGGTGGCGATTTTACGTCCGTCAACGGCAAAAACGCGTATCACATCGCCCGCCTGAACACAGACGGCTCGCTGGACACGACCTTTGTCACCGGCTACGGGTTTAGCAGCGGGGTCTATGCCCTGGTCATCGATCCCACCACGGGCAACATAGTGGCGGGGGGCGATTTTACTTCGTTCAACACGACCAACTGCAGCCACATTGCCCGGTTGCTGCCCACGGGCGGGCTGGATCCCTCGTTCCTGCCCAGTTCGGGGGCTCCCTACCTGGGCACCGACCAGGATGTCAACGCGGTGGCGATAGATTACAGCGGCAATGTTGTCCTGGGCGGGGAGTTCACGATTCTCAACGGCACAAATTGGAACCACATCGGACGCCTCCTGCGCAGCGGCGCGTTGGACACCAGCTTTAATCCCGGTGTGGGAGCCGATGGCCCCGTCTATTCCCTGGCGATTCAACCCAACAACGCGATCATCCTCGGCGGGGGCTTTCAGAATTACAATCTCTTCCCGCGCGCTTCCATCGCGCGCCTGACCTCCAGCGGAGCGCTTGACACGACATTCGACCCGGGCACCGGCGCCAACGACGTTATTTATTCAGTCGTGCTGCAGCCGGATGGCAATATCCTCATCGGCGGCCAGTTTACCACGTTCAACACGACCCGCCGAGTTGGCGTCGCCCGTTTGCTACCCTCCGGCTGGCTGGACACTTACTTCCTGGATACGGCCTATAACCAGTTTGCCGGGGTGATCAACCACTACTATAACGTGTATGCCTACAATCCGAACGACGCTCCCTCCTCCGCCAATACCCGCAATATCGTCTCGGCCATGGCCGTGGATGGCACCGGAAACGTCATCATCGGCGGCAATTTCATCCGTATCGGCGGCGGCACCGCGCGGGATGACGTCCATTCCCACAAGGATCTGGCGCGCTTGATTGGGGCTCCGAGCACGGGGCCGGAGACCGGCGGCGCCGGCAACTGTCCGGGCAACATTACGATGACTTTGAATCCTTATACACAGGACGACACCGCCAACAAGCTTTACGTCACCTTGGACCGCGTCAACGGCAGTCTCGGTCCGGCCACGGTCACTCTGGGCACCAACACGTTTACTCCAGGGCCAGGCTCCGCGACGCAGGCCGACTTCGGACTAGCCACGCCGGTCTCGGAGTTTCACGATGTCTGGGACTTTTGGAACGTGACGCCCTCCGGCGGTTATGGCTGGCGCGTGAGCGACGGCTACTACGGTTTCAATTACTCAATTCAGCCGGCCCTCTCGGACAACGGAACTTCGGCCTTGTGGTTGGCGATCCACAATGACACGCAGGCCTTGCAAAACCTCTTTGCCAGTCTGTCCCTGCTCAACCTCAATGAGAACGGCCTGCTCAGTCTGGGCGGCCAGACCATTCCGACTTGCCCGGCGCTGGGCCAATACAGCGCGAACCTGGAAATCATCAATGACAACTTCCCCGCGGGCACCTTCGGATTCAGCGCGACCAACTACACGGTGGTGGACACCGGCGGATTTGTGACCATCACGGTCGTCCGCACCAATGGGGACAACGGGCCGGTCACGGTCAATTATACCACCTACAATGGATTCACCAACGGCGCGGGCACCAATGTCGCCGTCTCCGGTACCACGCCGCAGAATGGCGACTACGTCAAGACAACCGGGGAGTTGCAGTTCACCGGCGGAATCCCCGGCGAAAGCCATAGCTTTCAGGTGCAGGTCTTCGATCACTCCACCTTGCAGCCCACGAAGTTCTTCAACATACTGCTGACCAACGTCACTGGCGGGGGCTCTTTTGACACCAGCAATCCGCCGCTGGTCAGCTCCAGCACGGTGGTCCAAATCATCGACGGCAATTTCCTGCCTGGGCATCTGGAATTCAGTCTGCCGGCCTACAGCGTCTTGAAAGGATCGCCCGCCACCGTGACAGTCAACCGCGTCGGCGGCGCCAAGGGGCAATTGACGGTCGATTGCGGCACCGGCACCGGCACCGCCATCAACGGCCTCAACTACACGGGGGTGACCAATCTGCTCAGTTGGGCCGACCAGAGCATCACGCCGCAAACCATGACCATCCAGACCCTTCAGGATAACGTCGTGGAGGGAGCCAAGACGGTGAACGTGAGCCTGTTTAACGCCAACATCTCCGGCACCTCTGGCGGCGCGGGCGCCATCAGCAACAGCGAAGTAATCACTTACCCCAGCAACGTGGTGCTGACGATCAACGACATAGATTCCTACGGCAATCTCAACTTTGTGACGCCCAATTTCAACATCCTGCAAAACGCGGGCCAGGCGCTCATTACGGTGGTGCGCACCAACGGCACCGTGGGCACTGTGACGGTGGCCTACACCACCGCCAACGGCACCAATGTGCCCGCTCCGTACCAACCGGCCTTGGCCGGCACTAATTATGGGGCCATCAGTAACACGCTGACCTTCGGGCCGGGCGTCACCAGCCAGAGCTTTGTGGTGCCGATCTTTTATACGCCGGACGAAACCAACATCGCTAACCGGATCTTTACAGTGACGCTCTTCAACGGCAACCCCTCGGCCGTCGCCGGTCAATTCCCCAAGACGGCAACGGTGACGATCCTGGACAACCAATTGGTGCTCAGCCCGGCTGGCTCAGTCGATCAGACGACTCTTCAGGGGACCGGTTTCAATAATTTCGTCCAATCGCTGGCCTTGCAGCCCAACAATTCCTTGCTGGTCGGCGGGAACTTTACCTTCTTTAATAGTTTCCCGTTTGATTACGCCGGGCGGCTGCTTCCGGACTGCGCCTACGACAACAGCTTTTTGCAGAACCTGGCGGGGGGCAGCGGCACGGTGGAAAGAATCCTCAGTTTGGCGCCCAATGCGGGCCAGACTAATGGAAGCATCATGGTGGTGGGGGCCTTTACGAACTTCAATCAGGTCAATCTCAACGGCATCGCCCGATTGAATCTGGACGGATCCCTGGACGAGACTTTCAACCCCGGCTCCGGGGCTGACAGCACGATATTTGCCCTTGCTGAACAACTGTTGCCGGCGGCCCAGACCAACCTGCCCCCTGTGCCGTTTTACGTCATTGCCGGCAATTTCGCCAACTACGACGGCGCCCATGCCAGCGGTGTCGCCCGCCTGACACAAGCGGGCCTGCTCGACTCTACTTTCAACATCGGCGGCGGCGTCACCAGCAGCAATGCCGCTGTTTATGCCGTGGCCATTGAACCCAACAACCAAATCCTGCTCGGGGGTGATTTCACCGCCTTCAATAACGCGGCCCATCACCACCTGCTCCGGCTGAACGTGGACGGGTCCGTGGACACCAATTTCGCGGCTTTTGATGGCGTCTCTTCCGATATCAACGGCTCGGTGCGCGCCATCCAGGTTCAGCCGGACAGCCGGATTCTAATCGGCGGTTTGTTCACCAGCGTCAATGGGAGTAATTACAATTACCTGGCGCGGTTGAACAACGACGGCACATTGGACACCAATTTCAACATCGGCCCCGGCTGCAATAACAGCGTCCTGGCATTGGCGCTGGATTCTCAGTCCCGCATTCTGGTGGGCGGCGAATTCTCGGAGGCCAGCGGGGTTTCCCGAAACGGCATCACTCGCCTCAATCCCGACGGCACGGTCGATCCCACGATTAACTTCGGCTTCGGCGCCAATGGTTTCATTGACACGATCGTCATCGAGACCAATGACGAAATCGATCTGGGAGGCGGCTTTACGTCCTTCAACAATACACTGGAGGGCAATTTCGTCCGCGTTTACGGGGGCGCCAACGCCGGCGACGGGTCGCTGCAGTTCATCCAGCAGACTTTTGGCGTTCTGGAGAGCGCCAGCAACGCCGTTATCACCATTCAGCGTCTTGGGGGCGAGGGCACCGCCGCGCAGCCAACCGTCAGCGCGGTCTTCTTCACTTCCGACGGGACCGCCGTCAATCCCGGGAACTATATTGGAGTGACCAATACGGTCATCTTCCCGCTCGGTGAAACCTTCCGCACCATCAACGTGCCCATAATCGACAACACCGCCGTCGGCCCTGATCTGTCGGTCAACCTTGATCTGACCAACTCGGTCTATGCGGGGATCGGTCCCCGAGCCAGCGCGATGCTCATCATCACCAACGTCAACAGCGCCGTGAGCTTTTCGGCCAATAGCTATCGCCAGTCCGCCAGCGTTCCCAGCGGCTACGCGGCCATTCCGGTCGTCCGGGAGGGAAATCCGAACAACACGGTGTACGTGACCGTTTATACCGGAACCAACGGAACAGCCGTGCCTTTCACCAATTACGTGCCGGAAACCAACGCCATGGTTTTTGTCCCCGGTGTGCTCACCAATTATTTCCTGGTTCCCCTGATCAATTCGCCGACGCAGTTTGGCGACCTGACAGTGGACTTGGAAATGACCGGCGTCACCAACGCCGTTGAAACCGCGCCGGACTCGGCGGTGCTGACCATTGGCACCGTCAACAACGCGCCGGGTGTTCTGGCCTTCTCCCAAACCAACTACGCCGTGAGCGAGGGCGCGACCAACGCGCTGATCGGGATCATCCGCACCAATGGCACCTACGGGAACGTTGTGGTCACCTTAACGACCTCCAACCTCACCGCCGTCGCGGGTGTCAACTACGCCGCTGTCGCCACCAACGTCACCTTCTCCGACGGCGAATCGGCCAAGACCGTCGCCATTCCGGTCTTCCAACAGTCGATCGCGGGACCCGACGTCACGGTCCAATTGACACTATCCAATCCGCAGAACGGGGCCACGATCGGCGGACTGGCCCAGGAGGTCCTGACCATTGAAAATGACATCGCCAATTTCAGCTTCGGCCAGGCGAGTTATTTCACTCCCGAATGCAATTGTTCGGTGACTCTCGAAATTCTGCGCAGCGGACCGACCAATACTGCCGTCCAAGTCTATTACACTACATCCTCACCCACCAACGCCAACGACACCAATGGGTTTGCTGTGCCCAATGTCGATTACGTCCCGGTGCCTCCAACATTGATACCGTTCGCTCCCGGAGAGACTTTTCAGACCGTCCCCATTAACATCATTCAGGGCAACAGCGTCAATGGATTGGAAACGTTTTTCGTCAATCTGACGAACCCCAGCCCCGGAGTCCAAATCGGGGTCCCGGGCACCGCCAGCGTTGGCATCGTGAGCGACGTGACCGGCTTCGCCTTTTCCACCACCAACTACACCATCGGGGAAAACGGGAGCAACGTCCTCATCACCGTCAATCGTATCAATCCCAATACCGGGCCGGTCTCCGTTGACTTCACCACCGCCGACGCCAGTGCGTCCAACTTGGTGGATTACGTGGCGACCAATGGCACGCTCAATTTCACGGACACTCAGTCGGTCGGCACCTTTAGCGTGCAAATCCTTAATCCCAACCTGGTCGAAACCAATAAGACCTTTAACGTGTTCTTGTTAAATCCGTCGGCAAATTCCTACCTGGTTTCACCGTCCAACGCCGTCGTCGTCATTACCAATGTTTATGCCGGCGTCAACTTTCAGCAACCCGGCTTCACTGTCAGCGAATGCGGCGTGCAGGCCGTCATTCCGGTCGTGCTGACGGGCGTGACCAATAACCCGGTCAGCGTTTACTTTTCGACCGCCAATGGATCGGGCAGCGCGGGCACCAATTACTTTGCCACCAATGGGACACTGACCTTCCAGCCCGGTCAAACTGTTGAAACCTTCGACGTTGAGGTCATTAACAACCATGTCATCGGCCCCGATCATACGGTGCAATTGAATCTCTCCAACCCGGTTGGCGCGAAGTTGCTCAACCCCAGCACCTCCCTGCTGACCATTCGCGAGTGCAATGGCGCCGACATCATCGCCTCGGGCACCGCCTTTGAGACCGGCTCCATTCAACCGGGCACCGGGGTGATCTATCCGAATGACAGGGTGACCATTTGGTTTGGGCTGCGCGACATCTATGGCGGCAATGCCACCAACGTCGTGGCAACGTTGCTCACCAACGCCAACATCAGCAACGTCGGTTCGTCCCAGACCTATCCGCTGTTGATCCAGAATGGCCCGACCGTGGCGGAGCCGTTTACCTTTACCGCCATCGGCTCCAATGGCCAGAATTTCACCGCCTCCCTCGCCTTGCGCTTTAACAGCAGCGGCAGCATCACCAACTCGACCAATGTCTTTGGATTTACGCTGGGCGGAGCCACCACCTCCTTCACCAACTCCCAGGCACTCACGATTATCGGCGGCACCAGTCCGCCGACCCGGGCGACCAACGCTTTTCCGCCCGGCTATGGCTATCCTTCCGTGATCAACGCCTCCGGCGTTGTCGGCAACGTCACCAAAGTGACGGCCACGTTGACCAACTTCGGCCACACCTACCCGAGCGATGTCGATGTTGTCCTGGAGTCGCCCGGCGGGCAGGATTCCGTTCTTATGTCCCATTGCGGTTCCAACTACAGCGTGCAAAATGTGACCATCACGTTCGATCAAACCTCGTCGATTCCCGTCCCGACCGCCGCTCCCATCACCAACGGGACCTACTTCCCCACGACCAATTTCCCGGAGATGCCGCAACTGCCGCCGGTGCTCGCCAGCGGCGTTCCGTCGGCGCCCGTCGCTCCGTATGTCCCCAACCTCTCCACCTTTGTCGGCAACCCGCCCAACGGCGTTTGGGCGCTCTGGGTCATCGACGACAAAACACTCGACTCCGGATACGTGAGCAATGGCTGGATTCTCAACATCAGCACCGGCACCCCGGTGGAGAACGATTCGGATTTGGAACTGACGGTGACGCCATCGACCACCAATGCCACCATCAACGATCCCAACAATCTCCTTTCCTATTATCTGACCGTTACCAATGCGGGACCATCGGCGGCAACTAATGTTATCATTTCCAATTTCCTTCCGGCGGGCGTCTCTTACGTCACCAATAGTTGCGGTTGCCAGACGACGACCAACGCTCCGCTGACATTCACGTTGCCGGCGCTCCCGGTCGGCGCGGGCGCGGCATTCAGCATCAGCGTCATGCCCACCAATCTCGGTTTCTTGACCAACATCACCACCGCGTCGGCCAACGAGCCCGACCCGAACTCCAACAATGTCGTCGTCATCTCCAACGTCCTGGTGATTCCCCCCAGCGCCGATGTGGGTGTCACTATGGCCGCCGTTCCCAATCCTGTGCTGGTCGGCGGTTTCATTACCTACACGATTGTCGTGACCAACGGCGGGCCTTCCTCGGCCACCAATGTCCTCGCCACGCAAGTCCTGCCAGCGGGCTTTCAGTTTTCTTCCGCCTCTCCCTCGGCAGGCACCGTCACCAATAGTGGCTCAACTGTCACCTGGTCCATTGCGACGCTGACCAACAATTCGACGGGCGTGACGCTGACCGTAGTGGTTAAGGCCATGGAGGCGGAGACGGGATTGAGCACCGTTACGGTCAGTTCTCCCATCTACGATCCCTATAAGCTCAATAATTTTGCCTCGGCCAAAATCGTGGCGTCGCAGCCGATGCTCAACGTCTCGGCCGCCAGCCAGACCTATTCGTTGACGTGGCCGGCTGCCGCCACCAACTACACGTTGGAAGGCGCCGTGAACCTGCCGCCGCTGGGAACGTGGATTCCGATTACCAGCACAATCCCGGTCGTGGCTGGACAGTACACATTCGGCCTGCCAGGCCCCGATGGCTACCGCTTCTTCCGCCTGAAAACCCAATTGCCTTGATTTGAGAGCAACTCACCATGAATAGACGATTTGATCCCCTGCCTCCGGCGGCAGTGGCCACCGCCTGCGCACTTCTGTTGTTCATTGCGCCGGCGTCCGGCCAGACCGCCCAACGCCAGCAATTGACCGGTCATGTGCCAAAGGCGGTCGCCTCCCTGCAACCCATCGAGCGCCTGGCTGCGACCAATAGAATCAAGCTTGCCATCACCCTCCGCCTCGGCGATTCCGCCGGCCTGACCAACTTTTTGCGCCAGGTTTACGATCCCGCGAGCCCCAATTATCATCAATTCCTGACCCCCGCCGAGTTCACGACCCGTTTTGGCCCCTCCGTGGCCGATTACCTGGCTTTGGAGGCGTTTGCCCAAGCCAATGGTCTGACGGTCACAGGCCACCACCCCAACCGCACCGTCTTGGACGTGGTGGCCTCGGTGGCGGACATCGAGCGTGTCTTTCAGGTCAAAATGCAGGTCTATCAGCACCCGACCGAAAACCGGAAGTTCTATGCTCCCGACCGGGAGCCATCCGTGGAAACGACCCTCCCGATCCTCCACATCAGCGGGTTGGACAATTTCCACGTGCCCCGCCCTGGCATCAGCCAGAAGCCCGCCACGCCCACCAGTCCGGCGGGAACCGGCTCAGGGCCTTATGGCAATTTTTTAGGCTACGACTTCCGGGACGCTTATGTGCCGGGTGTTACTCTGACGGGCACCGGTCAGAGCGTCGCTCTCTTTGAATTGGACGGCTACTATCCGAGCGACATCACGGCTTACGAAAACCTGGCCGGACTGCCCACCGTCCCGTTGACCAATGTTTTGATTGATGGTTTTCCGGGCACTCCCGGCCCTTTGGGCAATAATGTCGAAGTGGCGCTGGACATTGACATGGTGGCTGCCATGGCTCCGGGCCTTTCGCAAATCCTGGTTTACGAAGCGACCAACGATGGTAACAACGCTGTAATTACCGATGAGCTTAATCGCATCGCCACTGATGACACTGCCCGCCAGATCAGTTCGTCCTGGCTCATCAATGATGATCCGTCCTGGGACCCCATTTACCTTCAATACGCGGCGCAGGGTCAGTCCTTTTTCCAGTGCTCCGGCGACAACTGCGCCTATGTCTGGTCGCTGGCGGAGCAGGAGCGGGCCGATGACCCGAATGTCACCATCGTGGGCGGAACGACGCTCACGACCACCGGCCCTCAAGGAAACTGGCTTTCCGAGACAGTGTGGAATTGGAACAGCACCGGCGAGGGCGATGACGGCAGCGGCGGCGGCATCAGTCCCAATTACCCCATTCCCAGTTGGCAATTGGGAATCAATATGTCTGCCAACGGCGGTTCCACGACTATGCGGAACATCCCGGACGTCGCGCTGACGGCTGACAATCTTTATATCATTGCCGACAATGGCACTCCAGAGCCCTATACTGGCGGCACCAGCGCTGCCACGCCTCTTTGGGCGGCCTTTACGGCCCTGATGAACCAGCAGGCGGTCACGGTGGGCAAGCCCGCCCTGGGCCTGGGCTTTCTTAACCCCACCATCTATACCTTGTGCAAAGGCCCTCTCTACCGCTCCTCATTCCATGATATTATCACGGGCAACAACACCAATGCCAACAGTCCAAACCAGTTCTATGCCGTCTCAGGATACGATCTCTGCACCGGATGGGGCACTCCCGCCGGCAGCAACCTGATCAATGCGATTGTCCCGCTGACGCGCAGCCCGGTGCTGGCTGTGGTGACAAACATTATCACCGGCGGCAACGGCAACGGGATTATTGACTTTGACGAGTGCAATAATCTGACCGTGGTCCTGACCAACGAAGGCAATGCCTCCGCCACCCATATTGTGGGCACCCTCTCTTCCAGCACTTTCGATGTCGTCGTCGCCCAAGGAACCGTGGCCTTTCCCGATTTGAATCCAGGCGCCTCCGGGGTTTCCACCAGTTCGTTCACGATCAGCACCTCGCCGGATTTTGTCTGCGGCACGCCCGTGAATTTGACCCTGATCGTCAAGTGCGATCAGGCGGTCGAAACCAACCTCATTGAGCTTACTTCGGGCATTCTCGGCACGCCCGACGCCTTTACCAATAGCTTCCCAATGTCCGTGCAGCCGGGCGGCACGAATGGCATTTCCTCACCGATCTTTGTGCAGGGTTTGGACTCGGTCGGCAAGATTACGGTCTCCGTTTATTTGCAGGCCGTGTATGATTCGGGCCTGACCATGCAATTGATCAGCCCCAACGGCACAAGCGCTGTCCTTTCGGCCAATAATGGCGCTTTGGGCGCCAATTACGGCTCGGCCTGCAGCGGCCCATTTGAAACGACCTTTGATGATTCCGCCTCTCAGTCTATTACGCTTGGCGCGGCTCCGTTTGTGGGCAGCTTCCAGCCTCAACAATCACTGTCCATTTTTAACCTCTTCTCCGGCACCAACCTCAACGGTATTTGGACACTCAACGTGCTGGACGAATTCCCGGGCGACGTCGCCACCCTTGAATGCTGGACGCTTAGCATCTCGCCGGAGGTTTGCGTGGACGGCGGCGGCGAATGCCCCGGCGCCGACCTTTCCATTACGATGTCCGCCAACCCGTCGGTTGTTCTGGTGGACAGTAATTTGGTTTACAATTTGACCGTCTCCAACGCCGGTCCCAGCACCGCCAAAAACGTCGCCGTCACCGAATCGCTGCCCAACGGTGTTGGTTTTGTCGCCGCTACCAATTACCCCGTCACAGTCACCCAGTCGGCTTCAAACCTCAATCTGACTGTGGGCACGTTGCCTGTCTATGGCACAGCCACCATAGCCGTCGTTACCATCCCCACCTTGCCGGGCCTGGCTACGAGCGTCGCGACGGTTGGTTCGCCGTCGCCGGACCCGAATCCCGACAATAACACTGCGTCCGCCACCGCGCTGGTCACTCTGCCGACCGCCGATCTGGCGGTCAGCATGACGGCTTCGCCAAACGTGGTACTGGAAGGAGGGTTGTTGACCTATACCATCTCCGTCACTAACAACGGTCCATTTGCCGCCAGCCAGGTTGTTTTGAACAACACCCTTCCACCCAACATCAACCTCATCACCGCCACAACTACTCAAGGCACCATATCCACCGGCGCCACAACGGTTTATATTGGCCCGCTGGGCCTTGGCACTAACGTCGTTGTCACACTGGTCGTCAGCCCTACGACAACCGGTAACATCACCGCCAGCACCCAGGTCACTTTGGGCCCCGCCCAAGTGGACCCGGTGTCGTTCAATAACGTCGCCTCCGTCTCCGTGACGGTCGGCCCGTCGGCCGACTTGGGAGTCTCGGGAACGATCTTCCCTTCCACCGTTCTGTCAGGCTCGCATTTCACCACCACCGCGGAGGTATTTAATAACGGGCCCAGCCCGGCCACCGGCGTGGTTTTGAGCCAGACAATCCCGGCGGGCGCCTCCTTCGTTTCCAGCAGCGTGGCGGGCGTCGTTGTCACAAATGGGGCCATCTCTTGGAACGTCGGCAATCTGGCCGACGGAAGCAGCCTGCCGATCACAAACGTGTTCAAAGCTCCCACTCTCTTGTCGGGCGTGCTGCAGGACCCCATTTCCTCCACTCTCACTGTCTTTGGCCAACCCGGCGATGCCAACACCAATAACAATGTCATTGTTCTTCAGGCGGTCGTTGAGCCTCCTACCATTGACATCGTCCCTATTAGCGCCGCGTTGATTTCGCAGTCACCCAACGGCGCCGTCAATCCCGGCCAGAGCGTCCAGGTCCAGTTGAATCTCCAGAACGCCGGCAATGTCTCCACGACCAACCTGACCGCCACCCTGCAAAGCACCGGCGGCGTCACCCTGCCCAGTGGTTCGCAAACCTACGGCGTGCTGGCCCCGGGCGCCGGTCCGGTCGGGCGCCTGTTTTCCTTCACCGCAAACAGCACCAACGGCGGTACCGTGGTGGCGACTTTGCAACTGCAGGACGGTTCCGACAACCTCGGCACTGTGGCCTTTGATTTTTACATGCCCGTGGTGCAGACATTCTGGAACACTAATTTTATCGCCATTCCCAACAAGGCCTACGTTCCGGAACCGGACAGCGGGCCCGCCAGCCCGTATCCCTCGCTCCTCATCGTATCCAACGTCAGCGGTCTGGTTTCCGACGTGACGGTGACCGTCTCGAACCTGAGCCACACCTATCCTCACGACATCTGCATGATGCTGACCGGCCCGTTGGGACAGGACTCCATCCTCATGGTCAGCCCTGCCGAGTACTCCTCTGCGTCGGATGTGACGATGGTATTCGACTCCACGAGCACCAATGCCGTTCCCGGAGAAGGGCCGATTGTTTCGGGCACTTATGAGCCGGTGAATTACAATCCCGACTTTTTCTTCACCAATGCTCCGCCTCTCTTCACCAATGTCCCTCCCCCGCCGCCTTATAGTTATGGCACCAACCTGGGCGTTTTCAACGGCCTTAACCCCAACGGCACCTGGTCGCTCTACATCGTGGACGACGCCGCTGGCGACGCCGGCAACATTTCCAACGGATGGGCGCTGACTGTCACCACCGTCATTCCCGTCAGCCAGACCGCCGATCTGGCGGCCAGCATCGTCGAGTCCTCCAACCAAGTCACCCTGGGCAACTTCGTCACCAACCTGCTCAGTATTACCAACAACGGCGCCACCTCCATCAACGCGTATCTGACCAACCTCCTCCCCGCCGGCCTTTCCTTTGTCTCCTCCCAATTCTCACACGGCAGTTACACCAATATCGGCCAGACCGTCCTTTACAACCTTGGAGTTTTGGGACCGGGAACCGGCGCGACGATCACCAATGTGGTCATGGCCGTCGTCGGCGGGCTTCAAACCAACACTGTCATTGCCGGCTCCGTCTATCAGTCCGCTAACAATCAGAATTCCGCGACCGTCGTTACCTCCGTCAACATGCCCTTTGCGGACATCGGGGCCTTCATCTCGGTGGCGCCCAATCCGGTGGTCATCAATGACAACGCGGTCTATACGCTCGTCGTCACCAACTACGGACCGAGCAATGCCTTCAACGTCACCGGTACGTTTACTTTTCCCGGCCTCAATATCGTCTCCGCCTCCGACGGCTACACTGTTCTTGCCAACGGCGCCGCCCAGTTTGATTGGAAATCCATTGCCCCGCTGAGCATTGCCACCGTGGTTGTCACCGCGACGTCTCCCACGGCCGCCACCATCACCAATACCTGGACTGTCAGCACCGCCTCCCAGGACACCAACACAGCCAACAACAGCTTCACCAACCTGCTCACCGTTACCTATCCGGTGCCAGTCATCACCATTGCCGGCGTCAGTCTGGTGGCGCAAGGCGTTCCGGCTAACGGCGCAATCAATTCGGGCCAAACGGTCACCGTCGCCTTCACCTTGACCAACTCCGGCTCCGCTCCGACGACCAACCTGATCGCCACCCTACAATCCAATGTCAATATCATCCCCATTACCAGCAGCCAAAGCTATGGCACAATCCCTGTCGGCGGCTCCGCCACGGCCTCCTTCGCCTTCACCGCCCAGGGCCTGCCCGGCGCCGCCATCACCAATTTCCTATTGTTGACCAATAACGGCGGCTCCCTCGGCAGCGTCTCAAATGTCTTTTTCATTCCTCTCACCACCGGTTATTCGCAGCCCGGCGCCATTACCATTCCCTATTACGGCCCGGGCACGCCCTATCCCTCGCAAATCACTGTCAGTGGGCTGACGGGCCTGGTCAGCAAGGTGACGGCCACACTCAATGGCTTCAGCCACACTTTTCCGCACGATGTCAACGTCCTGCTCGCCAGCCCCGCGGGACAGGAGTTGTTCCTCATGGCCCACTGTGGCGGGCCTTACAGTGTCAGCAATGCGATCTTGAACTTCGATGACGCCGCCACGCAATCGCTGCCATCGGGCCAGTTGCCGACTAACGGCACTTTCCTGCCGACGGCGGTTTCCCCGTACAATCCGCTGCCGGGCGTCCCGCGGGCTTCCGGGGCGACGGCACTGGCCGTCTTTAACGGCATGAATCCAAACGGATATTGGTCGCTCTATGTTTTCGATGACACCCTCGGCAACAATGGCGTCATCACCGGCGGGTGGAGTCTGGGCATCACAACCGTCATTACGGTCAATCCTGCGGCTCGCTTGGCGGCGGGCATGATCCATGCCCCCGATCCTGTCTTTAGCGGCAATTTCTTGAGTTACCTTATCACCGTCACCAACTTGGGCCCCGGCGTCGCCACCAGCGTTGTGTTGACTGACACTCTTCCCGCCGGCGCGGCCTTCTCGTCTCTCGCCGTCTCGCAAGGGACCGCTACCAACAATGCCGGCGTTGTCACTTGCTCCCTCGGCACCCTGGCCCCGGGCGCCACCGCCACCGTCACGATTCAAGTCGTGGCCGGCCATAGTGGCATTGTGGTCAACACGGCCACCGTCACTACCGCCAGCACCGATCTCTACCTTGCCGACGCCACAACCGCCAACACCGCCGACGTTCTGATCCCGCCCGTTTCTTACCTGGTCGTTTCCAACCTCGTCACGGGCTTGCAGTTGACTCTTCTCGGACAGGCCAGCCAGAACTACGCCATCCAGGCCTCCACCAACCTGCTGTCTTGGACCTCCGTGAGCACCAATACCGCCTCGCTCAATGGCATCCTGACCTTTACTGATTTTGTCACAAACGCCCCGCTCCGTTTCTACCGTGCCGTCCGCGTATCCCAGTAACGCCCGCCGCGCCGGCAATGAAGCTCTTCGGCATCACCGGCGGAGTCGGCATGGGCAAATCCACCGCCGGCCAGTTCCTTCGCGACCGCGGTTGCGGCGTGTCCGACACTGACCTCATCGCCCGGCAATTGGTTGAGCCGGGACAACCCGCCTTGGCGGAAATAGCCCGACGATTCGGTCCGTCCGTCCTGTCGGGCGATGGCCGGCTGAACCGTGGTGAACTGGCCCGCCTGGTGTTCTCCGACGCCGCCGCTCGCCGCGATCTTGAAGCCATTCTCCATCCCCGCATCCGTTCCGTCTGGGAGGCGGAAGTTGCCAGCTGGCGCGCTACCGGACGCGCCCACGGCGCCGTGCTCATTCCTTTGCTCTTTGAAACCAAAGCGGCGCCACTCTTTGACGCCGTCATTTGCGTCGCGTGCTCCGATGCCTCCCAGCGCCAGCGTCTTTCGCGGCGCGGATGGAGCGAGGACCAGATCCAGCGCCGCCTCCGCGCCCAGTGGCCTGTCGAGCAAAAGATGACGCGTTCCGATTTCGTGATATGGACCGATACCACTCTCGAAGCCCACGCCGCGCAACTCGACCGCGTCGTCTTCCACCGCTGACCCCACACAAAACAACCACACCGCGGCCAAGCCGCCCAATCGCAATACTGTCAACTGAATAATTACCCGCGCATCGGGGAATTCCCTTACTGTGAATTTCCGTTTTCCCTGACTTCCCGGAATCATCATTTCGACTTATTTTGCGGACGTGCATTGATTTGGCGGAACACGGCCAATACTGGACACGGCGGTTTTCTAATAAGACTGTCGGCGATCAGGTTGGACAGCGGTTGTCCAGGCGGTGCGAGTAAGCTGTCGGCCATGAAATTAAGACATATCGTAAATTCAGTCAGTCACGCGCAGGACAAAGTTGTTGCTCGTTTTGGCGAGGCGGCATTGATCCGGCAGAGTGACGGAACATTCCGGCTCGACGGCGGCAGTCAAAGCGATTGCACGGACGCGACGGAGTGGATCAGCTTGTTTATGCACGAAGCCGTCTTTGATCTCCCTCTTGGTCGGAAGGAACCCAAGGCGCTTAGAGTGGCGGCCTGACAGCAATCAAGGCAAATCGTGTTTGCAGCCCGTCGCTAAACACGCTAGTCTGTTCATGTTTCCGGGTCAACGTGGATTTGTTTACTTAGAAAATGAACAGCCCGCCACAATCCGCCGTCCGCTTCGTGCTGTTCGCCACAGGCGTCACCGCCATCGGCGGTTTTTTGTTCGGTTACGACACCGCCGTCATCAACGGCGCCAATTCCTACCTGAAAGCGCAAATGAACCTTGACCCGGCCCAGGAAGGCCTTGCCGGGGCCAGCGCGATTCTGGGGTGCATTCCCGGGGCAATGTGCGCGGGGTTTCTGAGCGATCGGTTCGGGCGCAGGAAACTGCTTTTTGTTTGTGCGCTGCTCTATGCGGTGTCGGGCCTGCTGTCAGCGATTCCCCGCACGTTTGCGGAGTTTCTGGCGGCGCGTTTTATCAGTGGCCTGGGCATTGGGGCATCTTCGATGATCTGCCCGGTTTATATCGCCGAGATTGCGCCGGAGAAATGGCGCGGGCGGCTTGGTTCCCTGTTTCAACTCGGGATTGTCATGGGGATATTCATCACGCTCTTTGTCAACAAATTGATTCAAGGCATGGGCGACGAGGCCTGGAACACGGCCTCGGGCTGGCGCTGGATGCTGGGAATGGAGGTGGTGCCGGCGGTCATCTTCATCGCGCTGCTCTTTGCCGTGCCTGAAAGTCCGCGATGGCTGCTTCAAAAAGGGCGCGAAGCCCAGGCGCGCCGCGTCCTTGAGGAGGTCGGCGGACCGGAGCATGCCGCGATTGAACTGGCGTCTATTCGGGAGGCGATGAGAGGTGAGGTCGGGCGTTTCTCTGAATTATTTGCGGGCGCATTTTCCCGGCCTCTGGCGGCAGCCGTCGTGTTGATGGCATGCTCGCAGTTTTGCGGCATTAACGCCATCATGTACTACTCGACCAGAATCTTCGAGTCCGCCGGCGCGGGCAAGAATGCCGCGTTTGCTTCGTCAGTTTGGGTGGGGCTGATTAACCTTGTCTTTACCTTTGTTGCCATCGCCCTGGTGGATCGGGCGGGAAGGAAACCGCTTTTGCTTGTTGGAACGGCGATTCAAGCCGTTGCCCTCGGCTTGGTTGCCTGGATGTTTCATTCGCGGCAATACGGAGTCGCATTGCTGGTTTGTGTCGTTTTGTTCATTGCCGCCTTTGCGATGGCGATGGGACCGATCGGATGGCTGTTGTGCTCCGAGATTTTTCCCAACAAACTCCGGGCCCGCGCAATGTCCGTTGCGGCCTTTACCGTCTGGACTTCCTGTTACATCGTGGCGCAAACATTCCCCATGTTGAATGACAGCACGGCGGTCGGTCCGGCCAGGACCTTCGGGATTTATGCCCTTGTAAGTCTCCTGTCATTCGTCTTTGTCCTCGTCTTCATCCCCGAAACGAAAGGCCGCACGCTGGAGCAAATCGAGAAGATGTGGACGGCCTCCGCCGCCTCGGGGTCTCGGAAGATCAAAACCTTGGTATGACCTTTCTGGCCCTCGAAATCGATGCGACGCCACTCAAGCTGGGCTTGAAAAGAGCAATCTCCTGATTTGTGAACACGAGGCAATCCAACTACGACAAGTTCCCCAGCCTGACTGTCGCCGGGGGCGATAGGGCGGCGACGCAAGGATGGGACCCGATCGCCGAGCGTCTGCGGCGGGCCATTGCGGAGCGTGGGCGCAAGAAGGTGGTTTTGGTCGTCGAATGCTACACGGGTGTGGACGATTCGGAAGTTCGGGCCCAACTCAGTGCGCGGCTCTCGCCAGCCTGCCTCCTCAACTCACGCGACGCCATGCTCCCGCCGCGGCAAATTGAGGCGTTGATCGCGCCTTTTATCGGGGGTGACGATCCGGTGTTCGGGTTTCTATGCGGACTGACATTGGAACAGTTTTTTGACACCGCGAGAGTGGCACAACTTCAAGCCAGGATTGCCTCGCTGGCGGAAGGGCTGATTCTGGTTGTGGGCTGCGGCGCACAGCTTATTGCGAAAGGCGACATCCTGGTCTATGCCGACATGGCCAGGTGGGAAGCGCAGCAGCGATTTCGCCGTCATGAGAGCAGCAACCTTGGGGTGGAAAACCGCACCCTTTCGGCCGGATTGCATTACAAACAGGCTTTCTTCATCGATTGGCGAGTGTGCGAT
>Ga0326727_10007381_pt1 | contig 29132 bp, 21 predicted proteins | sample MB2enrmetagenome_FD_207643 | JGI IMG/M metagenome (GOLD analysis project Ga0326727, IMG submission 207643) | Lab enriched peat soil microbial communities from McLean, Ithaca, NY, United States - MB29MY | ecosystem: Environmental > Terrestrial > Soil > Wetlands > Peat | place: USA: New York... | reverse complement strand
AGCGATTCCGAAAATGTTTTATTGATTCGACACGGCTTGTGCTTGCCAGACCGGTGTTTCAGCCCCATTTCCGAGACGAGCTGCGAAAGTCGGGCTAAAGTTATGCCCTTACCTGCCCGATTATAGGAGTGTTCGTGAATTGCCCCTCGCACGAGGCAGCGAACAGGAGAGCAGGAACATGGCAAAGCACGACGCTTTGAAGAACCACCTTGACAACCTTCGCAATTCCATCCCCGAGTTGAAAGGCGTGTTGCTGGCCTCGGTGGAGGGGTTGCCGGTGGCTCACGCGTTGTCAAATGGAATGGACCCCAACCGGGTAGCGGCGATGGCTGCGGCCGCTTCGAGTCTGGGGCGCCGGATCAGCGACAGCATGGCCACCGGAGCCCTGTGCGAGGTTTCCGTCAAGGGCGAGGAAGGAATGCTGTTCGTGTACTCCGCCGGAACCAAGGCTGTGCTTGCGGTAATCGGCCCCTCGCCTTCCAACGCCGGGTTGATTCACCTGGAAGCTCGCAACACCGCCAAAGAGATCGCCGAGCTGTTCTAATCGACCCGTCGGGCAGCGCCGTGCGTTGCGCATAGGCGCTAAAACAACGCCCATCTCATCAGACGGCGTGCATCCCCAACCGCGTGTGTACGTTCCCACGACGCCGTTTCCGAGGTGTTTTCAAGCGCAAGCACTTCGGCGATTTGGCGACGTCGCGATCCTTGGAGACGCCTGCTCGGGGGCCAGCGCCTCGAAACCCGGCTACCTCAGTCTTGGGACCCGGCTGGCAGATGCGATGAATGACGGCCAGCAGCAAGGAGTGGGCGGGCGAGGCTCCGGCGCGATCCCAGCCCCGGCAGGACCCGGTTGCGCCGCCGCTGGAAACTCCTCTTGCTTTCCGAATTACTATTGACTAAGTTATTAGTTAGCATGAAGCCAGCGAAATCCGTACCGACCGACGTGGAACTGGAACTCCTCAAGGTGATCTGGGAGAGGGGGCAGGCCACTGTCCGGGAGGTCTACCAGGACCTCGCCAAGCAGCGCAGGATCGCGTACACCACGGTGCTGACCATGATGGGCGTCCTGGAGCATAAGGGGCACCTGCAAAAGACCGCCGGGCAGCGGGCCTACGTTTATCGTCCGACGCACCCCAAGGCCCGGATCGTGGGGGATATGGTCGACGAATTCGTAAAGCGCGTGTTCAGCGGGTCTGCCAGGCCGCTCCTGGTCCACCTGGTGGAAGACCCGAGCCTCCCCAGGGAAGACCTCGCCGAAATCGAAAAACTCGTGCGAGCCCGCCGGAGGGACAAAAAATGATCGACATGCTCGGCCACAATCTGCTTGCCTGGATGCTGCAAACCACGCTGCTGGCCTCAGCGGGCGCGGTGCTGCCCCTGCTGTTCCGGCTGCGGCATCCGCGCACGCAACTTGCCTACTGCCACTTACTGCTGGGCGCTTGCCTGCTGTTGCCCGTGGTCGAGCCGTGGTCGCATCCGCGTCTGGCCGTGCCTGTGCCTGGCCCCGTAGAGACGCTTCCGGTTGGCGCACCATCCGCTGGCGCCGGTGTTTCCGTTCCCGGCGACGCCCGGCCGGAAGGTGCGGCGAAACCGGCGCCGCCCGCAGCGCCCGCAACAACTTCGCCGTTCCTTCGTTGGGCCAGACTGACGGATGCGCGCGCCTTGTTGTGGATCCTGAGCGCCGGCGCACTGGCGCGGATCTGCTGGCTTCTGGCGGGCCTGTGGCAGATCCGGAGATACCGGATTGGGGCGACGCCGCTCTATCCCCTTCCGGAATCGGTTGGCGCCGCTGCGGCCGTCGCGCACACCGACGCCCTCTTTTGTATGTCGCCGCAAATCTCCGGCCCGGTGATGCTGGGATGGCTGGCGCCGGTGGTGCTGCTGCCGGAGTGCTTCCTGACGCTCGATGAGGAGGCCCAGTGCGGCATTGCCTGCCACGAGCTGCTGCACGTCCGGCGTGCCGATTGGGTGGTGACCCTGCTGGAGGAATTGCTCGTCTCTCTCTTGTGGTTCAACCCCGCGGCTTGGATGCTGCTCGCGCGGGCTCGGCTTGTTCGCGAAGAACTGGTGGACGCGGAAACGGTCCGCCTGACGTCCGCGCGCGAGCCGTACATCGATGCGCTGCTGGCCATCGCGCGCCATCGCCAGACGCTTGAACTGGCCCCCGCTTCGCTGTTTCTGCGCCGTCGCCATCTGACGCAGCGCATGCACTCGCTCCTGAAGGAGGTATCTGTGTCCAGGAGCAGATTGCTGTTTTCATACGGTTTCATTTGCGCGATGCTGGCATTTGCCGGCTGGTTCGCCTGCCTTTCCTTTCCGCTGATCGGAGAGCCACAACTCTTCGCGGCTCCGGCCAGTTCGCCCGGGCCTCAAATGGCCGTGGAAGCGGCGCCCGGTGCGCCGCAAGTCACGCCGCAGGCCGCGCCGCAAGACACACCGGCGGAGCCGGCGAAGGACCGGCAAACCATAGTGGCGTTTGAGGCGCCGCAGGGGCGCACCATGCGCTTCAACAACGCGCCAACGCGCCTGCCCTCAGCGCCGATTCCGCCCGATCCGCAGGAGCCGGTCATCGGATCCGCGCAGAACGCGTCGGACCCGGAGGCACGCGCCGCGGCGTTGTCCCTGGTGGAGCGCGCGAGAGCGAACGGCCTGACTCACCGGCCCGGCACACCGCCTTACCGGTTGGAGGCCGCTTTCAGCGCCGGGGGCTCCGCGGCTTACGCCGGGCCGGGCCAACTCACCGAAACATGGCTCAACGGCCAGCGATGGCGATGGACAGCGACCCTGGGAAACTATTCCGTCGTACGGGTGCCGGGTGCGGGGACGGCGTCCGGGGAAACGAATCCGGGTGCGGTGCCGATGAGCGTGCACGAGCTGCGCAACGCCATTTTCTGGGCAATTCCGTCGATTCCCTCCGGCTTTCTGATACGCACCGCCGCTATCCAGTGGAACGGCAGGCCCGCCACCTGTATCCTGACCTCCGGAATGGTTGCGGCCACGGAACAGACGCGGCTTTGGGAAGAGGAGGAATACTGCATCGACAGCGCTTCCGGCGTCATTCAGGTTCACTCCATCGCTCCCGGCGTGTACACCGTGTATGGCTACGACAAGAGTCAGCAGTTCCACGGCCTGGCTACACCGGATCGCATCACCATCTACGCCAATGGGGCGAAGACGCTGGATGCGCAGGTGACCCTGGCGGATGCCGGCGCCGTCAACGAAAGCGAACTGGTGGCGACCCCGGAGATGCTCGCGGCAGGTCCCGTGGCTACTTTGTTCCTGCCGATGCGATTTGCGATAAACGTACCCAGCGCGTCCGTCTCCGGGATGGTGAAACCCGTCATGGTGCATGCCTCGGTGGACCGCTCGGGCAAAGTGACGGAGGAGGAATTGTTGGCCGCCTCCGACCCGGCGCTTGTGCAGGCGGCGCGGGAGCTGGTGAAGAACACCACGTTCCAGGCCGACGGCACCCAGCGACAGATGTACATCAACGTGCGATATGTTCCGGCGCCGTAGAGACCGCTTCACAGGAGTTACCACCATGCCAGGCATCCTCGCCCGACTTGCCGTTTGTGCCTTTGTTCCGGCCGTGACCCCGGCCGTGCTTCTCGCTCAGCAGAGCCGCGTCGCCGGGCCAATCGATGACGCCCGCCGGGTGATCCTGCCGGGCAGCGTTCATGCCAAAGCTCAGCCGAGTTATGATCAAGGCCCTGCCGACCCGTCTCTCCGGATGCCCTTCATCACTCTGACGATGAAGCCATCGGCAACCCAGCAGGCCGATCTCGAACGCTTCCTGGACCAGCAACTAGACCAGTCCTCGCCGAACTATCATCGATGGCTCACACCCGAGCAGTTCGGCGACCGCTTCAGCCTCACGCCGGCCGACTATGCCGTGGTGGTCTCCTGGCTGCAATCGCACCACCTGCACATTGAGGCGGTGGCCCGGGCCCGCAACTGGGTGGCGTGCAGCGGCGCCGCGCGCGATGTCGAACTCGCGTTCCACACCAGGGTTCACCGTTATCTCGTCGACGGCCAGGCGCACATCGCCAATGCCACGGATGTCTCCATTCCCGCCGTTCTGCAGGATCTCATTGGCGGCATTCGCGGGCTCGACGACTTCTGGCGCCTCCCACCTTCCGCCACCCCGTATAACACCAGCGGCAGCGGCGTCACCCAGTTGGCCCCCGGTGATTGGGCCACCATCTACGACGTCTCCCCGCTCTATGCCATGGGCATCGACGGAACTGGTCAGAGAATCGGGATTGTGGGCCGCTCGGACATGGACCAGTCTTACATCGACAGCTTTCGCAGCCAGTTCGGCCTGCCGCCCACCATGATCGAGCAGCATCTGGTTGGGCCGGACCCCGGGATCACCAATGCCGCCTCGGAAGCGGCCCTCGATCTGGAATGGTCGGGTGCTATTGCACGCGGCGCCACCATCGTTTACATCTATGCCGGTAACTTCAATGACGCCGTGCAGGCCGCCATCGATCAGAACCTGGCCACAGTCCTCAGCGAGAGCTTCGGCACCTGCGAGCCGCAGAGCGCGGTGGGAAACCGGTTGATGGCCCAGCAGGCCAACGCACAGGGCATCACGTGGGTGGCGTCGTCGGGCGATTCCGGCGCTGCCGGCTGCGATCCGCACGGGTTCTTTAATACCGTCGGAAACGCCACCACGGTCTCGGACGGTCCGGCCGTCAGCGCGCCCGCGAGCTTTCCCGAAGTCACCGCCGTAGGGGGCACTCAGTTCAACGAAGGGACTGGGAACTACTGGAGCAGCACCAACAACGCCAACGGCGGATCCGCTCTCTCCTACATCCCCGAGGTGGTCTGGAACGAAACAGGAGCCGGCGGACTGCTCGCCTCGGGCGGCGGCGCGTCCATTTACTTTTCCAAGCCAGCCTGGCAGGCCGGCCCGGGCGTGCCCGCCGACAACGCCCGCGACGTTCCCGATGTTTCCTTCAGCGCTGCCGGCAATCACGACCCATACATGGTGGTCAACGTCAATGGCGAGAGGGCAACCGGCGGCACATCGGCCAGCGCGCCTTCCTTCGCCGGAGTAATAGCGCTGCTCAACCACTACCTGGTTTCCCAGGGCGCACAGGCGCAACCCGGCCTGGGGAATATCAACCCTGAGTTGTATCGCCTGGCCGGCGCCACCACCAACGTTTTCCACGACATTACCCAGGGAAACAACATGGTGCCCTGCGTTGCGGGAAGCCCTGACTGCGTCGACGGGATGCTGGGCTTCGCCGCGGGCCCCGGTTACGATCTGGCCACGGGCCTCGGCTCCATCGACGTATACAATCTGGTCACCCAATGGAATTCACCCGCGGCCGGGACTTCCACCTCCCTGGCCGCCAGCCCCTCCAGCATCGCGTTTGGCGGCTCCGTGCAACTTACTGCCACCGTCACACCGGTTGTCAACAATTCCGCCGTTCCCGGCGGCACTGTCACGTTCAGCACTGGCCAAACCGTCCTCGGCATCGCTCCGCTGGTCACCACCGGAGGCGTCGCGCTGGCTACCCTGACCGTCACCGGTCCCCTCCTGCCCGCAGGCAACGCTATAGTAGCCGCCACCTATTCCGGCGATGCCGTTTTCAACCCGTCGACGGGTTTCACTGCCGTCGCCGTCTCGGCCGGCCCCGGGGGTTCGTTCGTATCGGTCAACATCACCCCCAACCCGGCGCAGGCCGGTCAGGTCATCAGGGTGTCGCTGACCGAGCAAGCCGGCGTCGGCACCACCATCACCGGTTGGACCATCAACGGCGACAACGAATTCTCCTTGTTTGCGCAGGATTTCGGCAGCACCATTCTGCCGGCCTACGGAACCTTGTTCACCGACATCACGTCGACGCCGTTTCCCGGCACCCGGGTGTATGTGTTCACGGGCGTCGATGCCGATGGCCGCACGTGGTCGCAACAGTATACCCTGATTCTCGAAGGCGTCTTTCAGGCCCCCGCGCTGAAAAACGTGGGCTCCGCCGCGGACGGCTTCATTGCCACCCTCGCCCCAAATTCCATTGCCGCGGCTTACGGAAACAACCTGGCGCCGGCCACAGAAAACGTCACCACCCTGCCTCTTCCCTTCACGGTGCAGGGCACAACTTTGTTTCTTGAGGACTCCGCGGGGAATCTGGAAGCGGCGCCTATTCTCTTCGTGTCCGGCGGCGCGCCCGACCAGGTGAACTTCCTTGTGCCATCAGACCTGGCCGCGGGCCCGGCCACGGTGATCGTAACGGCACAGGACGGAACCATATCGCAGGGGACCACGAACATCGCGCCCGTTTCGCCGGGCATGTTCCAGCTCAACGCCAGCGGGCTGGCCGCGGCCTACGTGTTTGACGCGACTACCAACACCACCAGCAACGTTTATCAGCTCAGCGGTGGGCAGATCGTGCCCCTGCCCATCAGCATCCCGGCTTCGGACAGTGTCTTCCTGGAGCTGTTCGGCACTGGCCTGCGCGCTGCGGCACAGGCCAACGTGACGGTGGCGATTGGGACCACGAATGTCGCCGTAAGCTACGCCGGAGCGCAGGGCAGCTATGAAGGGCTGGATCAGGTGAACGTGGCGCTGCCTCCGAGTCTGCAAGGTAGTGGCGACGTAGTGGTGCAGGTGACCGCCAATGGCATTGCCGCCAATCCGGTCCACGTGACGATTCAGTGAGCAGTTCTCCGGCGGAGTCCGGATCTGTCGCGGCCGAACCGCGAGACACCCACCGCCAACACGGGACTTTGGTTTGACTTGCCGCCGTGCCTATGCTCTTGAAGGAGACGCAGGCGACGTTCAGACTGTCCTGCGGGGCCCGGAACCTCGTCAACCCGAATCCTGGGGTAGGGGAGTCACGACCGAACCAGCAAAACAACCACTCGACTTGGGATGCGTAGTCGGCAGGCGGATCCCGCCGCCGTAAAACCTCAAGAAGCCCAGCCACGGGCCTCGGTCATTGCAATACGTCCAAATCCATCGAGCGCACTACGGAGCTCCGTCCCACCGAATCCACGGCCTGCAAAACCAGGCGGTAGCCCCCCGGAGCTAGTTTGTCGATGGGCACCTGGAGGCCAACCGGAACCACCGGATTACCAGGTTCGACTGAAGTATCCACGCCGAGCATCCCCATGTCGTTTGCCACTGCCCCGGTCTTGCGGTCCTCCACCTTGAGATGGAGAGCCACCCGCGGGGGATGCGTGCTGCTGAGCAGAAGCGGCTCGTAAACCTCCACATACAGAATCGCGGTCTCCGCCTTCTTAACCTGATTCGTTCCCGAGGGAACAATCTCCATTCCTTTGGCAATCATAGGCGTGCGCCCCTCCAGCAGTTGCGTATCGAGTCCGGTATTCGCGGATGAGACCTTATGGTATTCCTTGCTGAACGCCATGGCGCTCATTGCGAAGTGCCGGCCATCCCACGGATCCACCACCAGCGGCGCCTCCACGGTTCCGAAGTTGCTGCCGGAGTTGATAACAACCTTGAGAGTGTACTTTCCGGGCGCCACATCGAACTGGTTTTCGTAGTGCATCGGCTTCTGCTGGAACCTTTGCAACTCGTCCTTGTCCGCGAAGTCCAGCTTCACCGTATCGCTGAACCGCGCCGCCGCCGTACCGTCAGCCTTATAGGCGATCCCGAGAACGTTCACCTCCGCGTGGAGTCTTCCTTTCTCCTTTTCCGGCTTGATCAGGTTCGAAGGAACATCCATGACAACGTTGACCCGAGCCGCGTTCGCCGAGGTATAGAAGAACGGATCGGAGATCGAAGCCGCGAACCCGCCGGATGCCGGGGCCGAGGTGTGGACTTCCATTTCCTTTTCGATGGGATCGCCCGCCAACTGGTCCTGAGGCGGCACATTGCAGTACCCACTGCGCGCGCGAACGATGGCTCCGCTACGCTCCACCTTTACCCTGATGGTGTGGCAACTTCCCTCCTGAGACTCCGCTGGCGTGTAACTCAACAGATAGTACTGGTTTTGTTCTTTCGCGATCTTCTCCAGGCCATTCACCAGATCGTTCGTGCTGGCGATCACGAACCCGCCGGTTCCGCTGGCCAGCATGTACATGACCTGCTGGTTGTTCGCGGTGCTGGCCGGCAACTGCGGAATTATCGTCCGTGGTTGAGTCGCCTGGCCGGGAGCGCTGATGCCACCGTAGGGATTGTAGATGACGCCGGTGCTTGTCACCGACCCGGTGTTGGGGGCCGGGCCGCCGCCGCCGAAGCCCCCTCCGCCGCGACCGCCACCTCCTCCGCCACCGCCTTTCTGCCCCGCCGAGGGCGATCCGGCAAATCCGCTCAACGATGCCATTCGTACGTACGGCCACACCGTGACGCCTGCGGCTGTGAAGCCGGCGGGAATCATCGCCGCCGAAAACGAACCCGTGGGAGATCCGAAGATCGCCCCCTGCGGCCCGGGTCCTGCCGCTCCGCCGCCAGCCATCAGACCGTGAACGTCAATCGGATAAACCGCCACGTTTGACTTGTTGCATTCATTGATAGCCGCCGTCACCTCGGACATGTATTCTTCCTGGATTTTGTAGCCGGACGTCAGCAGGATCAGCGTCTTTCGGCCCGGCACCGTCGTCAGGCTTTTGGCCAGGCTGCGCAACGCCAGCAGGCTCGTGCGAGCGCCAAAATCCGCCGCGCCAGCAAGCGACGGCATACTCAGGCTTGCCACCTCCACCGTGTTGCCTGGCGCTGCCGGCGACTCCTTCAGCCCGCTTACCGCCCGTTTCAGCATCTCCGGGTCGGTGGTAAAGCTTTGGGCAATCTGCAGCATCCCGCCGAAATTAGCGACCGCCATCGCCAGATTCCCGCCGGCGTTCGCTTCAACAAACTTCTGCGCGGCCGCGCGGGCGCGAGTTTGTTCTTCCGCCGACATCGTGGAATTGTCGAAGAACAGGATCACATAGCGCTTTTGCGAACCGGCCGGCGACGCCGCTCCCTGTTCCACTGAAAAGCTCTTGATGGCTTGTTCCTTGTTGTCTTCCCAGACACGAAAATCCTTCCGGGTAAGATCGCTGACGTAGGCACCATTTTTGTCGGTCACCACCGTATCCACCAGTACCAGGCGTGTTTCCGCCTTAATCACCGGCGCGGAACCGCCCGGCGCCGCCTCATTACCACCTGTCTGTGGCGCCTGTGCACAGAAACCGGCCACCACCAGTGCGCCGGTCAGAAACGCAATACGGCCAAACTGCACTTTTCACCCCCTCGTACTCTGCCGCCAGGCTTTTCCGGCCAGCGGCCTGAGTGACACCTCGGCTTCGCCCGCCTGCCGCCGCGTCGAGTTAGTTTCTCACGTCGGGCCAATGCGGGCGCCCGCTTCCTTCGCGCCGGGCGCCCCGGTTGATTTGGTCCGCTTCGATTCGCATCGCTTGCGCCTCATCAAAACGGCGACCAGTCCCTACCCAATCACCATTAGTAGCATGTCCGGAAGCCTGAGCCGGACTGTTTCGGACATACGCGGGGATATCATCTCGTGCGCGTCTCCGCGATACGCGCGGAGCCTGCGACGACAGCCAGAACGTACCTTTCCTGCTCCTCCACCGCGCCAGCCTGCTCCCACCGGGTCAGAGGTCGCCGTGCCTGTCTGTCGGACACCCCGAACGCTTCGCCGGCGTTCTTCGGCGAGAAGGGCATCCCTCGGTGCTCGCCAGTGGTCAGACGCAGTCCCAGTGCCCCGCCATGCCCGTCATTGCGCTGCTCCAGTTTCCGGCGTAACTCAATGGGTAAGCCACCGGTGCGACCGCCTCCCGCACAAGTGACGCCGCAGGCAGAGGGCCAACGCCACTCCGAGCCAGTCACTCCTATCCGCCCGGATGGGTGCCGTCCGCAATTGGGCCCGTAGGTGTTTCACCGAAGCGCGACCGTGGGAGCGGTCGTTTGCCGCGGGCCGCTGGCAAGACGCCAACCAGCGCCATCACGGCGTATGGCTTTGCCCCGCTGCGGCCATCTTCTCGAACTCGACGAGCTGCTGCCGGACCGCAGCGGCATCGCGCGCGTTGGGAGCCAGCTTCAAATAATTCCGGAAGCACTCGGCCGATTCGACGAACTTGTGCTTCTCCATCAGGATGAGTCCGAGCACGTAGCTCAGCCGGGGAATCTTCTGATCCTTGTCCACCCTCAGTCCTTCGCGGGCAGAGTGCTCCGCTTCGTCCAGCCGGCCCAGCCTCGCCCTGGCGATGGCGTTGAAAAGCCACGCTCCGGGGAAGTCGTCGGGATCAAGCTGGAGCCAGGCGGCGGAAGACTTCTCCGATTCGGCCCAGTCCTGTTTCTGGTCGGCAAGCACGGTCAGCCTCTCCCAGGGTTTCACATATTTCGAATCGGCCTTCGCCGACTCCCGCCAGGCCTCAGTGGCGCCGGCGATGTCACCGGAACCGAGACGCGCCTCCCCAAGTTGGTACCACGCTACCGCAAACTTCGGGTAGGCCTGAACCGCCTTCTTGAATTCAGCCGCCGCGGCGTCCCATTTCCTCGCATGAATCGCTTCCAGGCCCTTTTCATAGGCCTTCCGGGCGTTCGCGGGCGCCAGCAGGGTAGTTGCGCTGACGGTGAGAGTGCTGACTTTGGACAGTGGGTGCAGAACAATGGTCCCTAGGCTGGAGGCGCCGACGCTGGCCACAGTCAGGCTGACGCGATCAGCCCGGTAGCCGGCCAACACCGCCTGCAACTCGCAGTCTCTCAATGCACTGGTGATCGGTGACGACAACTCCATGGTGTATCCTAACGCCTTGTCCAGATCGGGCGCCCGGGGGGTGGACTCGGCGGCGTCTCCCGTGCCCGAACCGTGGTCGTCCCTGCCGACCTTGAACGAGAAATGCCCCTTTGCGTCGGTCCAGCCCTGGTCGCGGGCGATGCCCTTGCACACTCGTTGGAGCAGTACCGCGTCGGGCGGCGCGGATCCATCCTCCAGGGCCACTGTGCCCGAGAAGTAAGTGACCCGCTCCTGACTCCCCATCTGTTCCGTCGGGCTCAGATCCTGGCCGCGCGCCCCCACGCTAAGAGCGGGGATTGCCGCGGCGAACACCAGCGTTCGGAGTTCCATGGACGCCTCCAGGCGCGATTGCATCAAGTATGCGCCTTTTTGGATTCGGCCGGGTGTAAAAAGTTTCCCCGGCGTGCCACCAGGTTACGATCTCTCTTTCGGCCGGATCCGGCAGCCCGTCGCCGGCCAGAGCCAGCAACGCGGCCGGGACCGCGCTGGCGAGGATCTGGGTGCTGTCCACGGAGGGCGATGCCCTGGAAGATGAACACCCCCGGTCCGCTGGCGACGATGGCCGCCGCGATGGTGGCCGTACCGATAGTACCGGCGGCACCCACACGAATCCCGGCCAGAGTGTTTCAGGCCGCCAGAGGCGCTTCCATCATGCTCACAAGCTGCCACGGCTCATGCCCATAACCACGGCGGACTCGCGTACCCCGGCATCGACGCCAGGATCCCGGCCAACGTGACGCGCAACACCGCCATCAGCGCGCAGAGTACCAGCGCCGCCGCCGTGCGAGTGCCAATACTGCCGACCGAGTGCGAAGTTCAGAATCAGTTTGCTGCGGCGCTTGATGGCCGTGAAGCAGTTGGCGTCGCCGAAGTTCGAATCGTCGCCGAGTTCGTACCCAGGCGCACCCGGTTACTTCGGGTAGTAGGCGAATGAGTTGATCCCGACTTCGTCCTTGCCGGGAATGTGCAGGCCGAATCGTCCCTTGTTTAAGTTGCCGCCGGAATCGGACAGCGGACTCATGGTGGTCCAGGCGGCTCCCTGACGAATCATGGTGGTCACCGTGCCGGCGCTCACGTCGATGCGCGCGGCGATGGGCTGATCGCGGTCGAAGTTGACCTGCGTCTTCGCGACTTCGCGGCCGTTTCCGTTCACAAACCGCTCGGCCACGAGGTTCTTCTTATCGAGGCGGAACAGCACGTAGTTGTGGTCGTCGGCGCGGGCAAGAAACCACTCCAGCCTCTTACCCTTCCGGAGAAGGGCGTTGAACTCGATGCGGCCGTTGATCTCCTCGGCCTGGAAGCTGAGGAAGTTGCCGCCCTTGTGAATCTGCCACTCGCCTTCCTGGGTCCAGCCTTTGGCGTCGTCCCAACGGCTCATGCCGGTGAGCGCCGCGGGCGCCGGCTTCGCTTTCGCGGTGAGGGCTATGTCCACCGCCGCCTGCGCACCAGCGGCGACGGTCACCGTTGTCGCCGATGGGTTGTAATCCGGGGCGGCCGCGCTCACCACATAGGTGCCTTCGGCGAGCGTCAGCGACTCCTGCGTGACCGGCCTCGCGGCGGATTCGCGCTCCGCTTCCGCGCGGATGGTCACGTGCGCGTTCGCCGGAGAGACGTGCACCCGCAGCACGCCCTGGGGGGCCTGCAGGGCCAGCTCGCCCGCGCCGAACTGCACCGTCTGTCCGGCACCGAACTGCCGCTGTATGGGATGCGATTCCGCCCCGCCATTGCGCAACGCGACCGAGTGCGTGCCCGGCGGCACCGCGGTGACGAACGAGCCATCAGCCTGCACCGTGCCCGCGGCGTTCTCGTCGATAAGCACCTCGGCGCCGGCCAGAGCGCCCTCCAGGCGGAGCGCGGACATGCGAACCACCGGCTTAAGCTGGAACTGCACGCGCGCGTCCTCGCCCTTCCTGACCGTCACCTTCTGCTCCGCCGGAGACTCGAAGCCGTCTTTGATCACGTGGATGCTGTAGTCTCCGGGCTTGAGATTGCCGATGCGCATCTGGCCGTTTTTCGTCAGCCGCCGTTGCTGCTTCCCGTTGATGAAGACGGACGCGCCGTCCTCGCCCGTGAGCACCAGCACGCCGCCGCTCTCCGGCGCGCCCTTCTGTTCGACGAAAGCGATAAGCTCCGGCGCCGCTCCCGAGGTGAAGCCGAGGTTCCGCTGCAAGGTTCCCTCGCCGATGGTCAACGAGTGACTGCCCGGAGAGAGCGGCGGCAACTCGATTCCGCCGGGCGTTGCGGTCAACACAGCGCCATTGTCCACGGCCACCTGAAGCGGCTCGCTGGAGTACAACCAGGCGCGCGCTCCGAACTGGCTCAGCACCACGGCGTTGACGTTCTTCGTCTGCACCGGGCCGTCCATCACCGGAAGAGCGCCCGGAGAGATGTCGAATTCGGCGGTCGCCTCGCCCTGGCGGCTGCTGAGCGTGAGCTTGTGCCGCCCGACGCCGACGTGATCCGCGGTGAACTCGGGAGCCGTGCCTGCCACGTCCTGGTCATCCAGCTTCACATCGGCGCTGTCCGTGTCGGTGATGACGCGCAGAGAAGGAGGCAGCGGAGTGAGGCCGATCTGCACCGAGCGCGGGTGCTGCGCCACCACGTTCACCTGCTGGGATGCCGTGACGTAGCCATCGAGCGCGGCCGCGATAGCGTGTGTTCCCGGCGAAAGATCGAGGGTCAGAGGGGAAACGCCGCGATCCTTGCCGTCGATCGCGATATGGGCGCCGGGCGGATTCGTGCTGACGCTGATCGGAACGGTAGCCGCGATGGGCGCCTTCGGGGCGAATGTGTGCGTGGAAAGGTACCGCGCGATGAAGGCCAGAGCGACGGTTCCGATCGCAGCCAGCAGCACCGCCTGCCACATGGGCAGGTGCCTCCGCGGCGCGTGCGCCGCGGGAGAGGGCAAGGCCGGTGTTTGCGCCACCGGAGAGGACGAGGCCGGCGCTTGCGCCGCAGTAGGGGGCAGGGCCGGTGTTTGCGCCACCGGAGAGGGCAGGGCCGGCGCTTGCGCCGCGGGCAGGGGATAGACGGGCGCGTGCGCCGGCCGGCCAGTAGACGGTGGCGGAGGCGCCTCGACGATGGGTGAAACGGGCGGCGGCGGGGGTGGCTCCGCCGATGGCCCGGCCGATCGCACAGCCAGCTCGCCCGCGGTGTCGGCGAACCGAACCCGCGACAATTCGGATGCGTGGGCGCTCGACGGTGACGGGGGGAGCGTAGGTGACGGCTTCACCACAGGCGCGGCAGGCGTGGGCAGAGGTGGCGCTTCCGCGTCCGCCTCACCCAGCGTGGCGGCCAGTTGTAGCAGACCGGGTTCCCGGGGCCATCTGGCCAGCCCCTCCCAGACCACGGCGCGCGCGCCCTCAAGGTCGCCGCCGGATTCGAGACGCCGGGCCTGTTCGGTACACCAGTAGACAAATTCGGAGCGCCGGGCGTCCTCGCCCTCCTTGCGCAGGCTGAGCGCGGAGGCATTGTCGGGATCGAGCTGCAGAACCTCGCCGAGCAGCGCTTCCGATCCGTGCGGGTCTTTGTCCGCAAGCTCGCGGGCGCGCTCCGCCAGAGTATCGAGCAGAGTGGCGCGGAGGACGGGATCGCCCGGATCGAGATCGAGCGCGGCGCGCATCAGGTTGAGGCCCTCTTCGTGCTTCCCGGCGAGGCAGGCTTCACGGCCCGCCTGGAGCATCCCGGCCACTTCCATGCCGGTGGCTATGCGCTTGCCCGCGAGCTTCGCGAGATCCTTGATTTCAGGGTCGTCCGGGAATTCGGCCAGCGCATTTTCGGCGACGCCCGCAGCCTTTTCGAATTCGCGGGATTCGAGCAACTTGTCGACGCGCTCTACCCACGCCGCTTGTGCTTCGTTGCGCGCGGTCGAGTCGCGCCGTTTTCCCGCCCGCGCGAGCTCGTGTTCGAGGCCCGGGTACTGGCCGTAGATGGCTCCCAGCATCTCCCAGGTTTCGAGAGCCTCGGCGTAACGGCCCTGTTCCTCCTGCGAGCGCGCCTTCTGCACCACCGAGTTCACCAGGTTGCGCTTGTCGCGCGCCAGGCGCAGGGCGCGTTCTAAATGGGGCTCACCGGGATGCCGCCTGGCCGCCTCTTCCAGCATGCCGCAGCGCTTGTCGAGGTCGGGCTCGCTCTCCACGCGCCGATCCGTCTCCGCGAGGAACGCCGACAAGTTCTTGCGGCGGCGCTCCTCGATGTCGAAGCGGAGCGCCTGGAACAGGGCGTGGGCCGGATATTTCGCCAGAGAACGATCGCAGATCTCCAGCGCCCCGGTGAAATCCTGGCCGGCCAGCAGCTTGCGCGCCTGCTCGAGGGCGCTGCGCAGCGCTTCGTCCTCGCCGCGCACCTGGTTGTAGAAGTTCTGGCGGGAAAGCACCCGGGCTGAGTCGGTGTCGGGCAGCTCGCGGTCCAGCACCGCCCAGCGCTCCAGCCTGCTGAGGGCGGAGTTGACCTCGCCCTTTTGCCATGCCTCGACGGCGTCGTCGTAAAGTTTCGACTTTTCCTGCCGCCGCGTCTCGAATTCCTGCGCGCGGCGGTCGACTTCGGCCAGCAGATCGAGCGCGCCCGGGTCGCTGGGTTTCAGATCCAGCAGGCTCCGGATGGCGCCTCGGGCTTGCTCGAAGGCGTTGTTTTCCAGATGCTGGCGCGCCAGTTGCGACCACTCCTCGAGCTGCTTCGCGCGCCGGTTCCGTTCCACCTGGCTCTTGAGGGCCAGCGCCTCGGAATGGCTCGGATCCAGCTCCAGCGCCTCCTGGATTTTGCGCAGGGAGAGCGAGTACTCCTCTTCCTCGTAGAAGCGGCGGGCGCTCTCCAGAATCTGCTTGACGGTGAGCTGGCGTCCGGCCTGCTCCACCTGATGCCGCAGCACGGTGATATCGGGGTCAATGTGCCCCTCGCCTTCGAGCTCGTCCAGAATCTCGGTGGCGAACTGATACTCGCCGCGCTCGAACGCCCGCGCGGCGCGCTCGATGCGGGGCAGCACGCGGGACCGGTCGAGGAATGCAATGGGCTCGTTGTGGATGGCCCGCAGCAGCGTGTCGCCGAATTCGCGGGCGCTGGAATAGCGGTGCCAGGGCTGCTTCGCCAGGGCTTTGTGCACCACCTGGCTGAGCAGCAGAGTCACCGACGGGTTCAGCTCCGAGGCCGGCGGAGGGTTGGTGCGCAGCACCGCATTGCTGATCTCCGTGTCGTTCTTCCCCGCGAACGCGCGCCGCCGGGTGAGCGCTTCGTAGGTTACCGCCCCCAGCGCAAAAATGTCCGTGAGCACCGAGGGAGGCTTGAGCTGCAACAGCTCGGGGGCCATGTAGGGCAGGGTCCCGCGCATGGCCGTGTGGGTGGCGCCGGTCTCGGCGAAGGCGATTCCGAAGTCGATGATCTTCACCGAATCGTCGGCCATCACGAACACGTTGCTGGGCTTGATGTCGCGATGGATCAGGCCGCGTTCGTGCGCCGCCTGCAGGCCGCGGCACACCTGGTTCATGATCTCCACGGACCGCTCCACGGTCAGGCGCTGGCTGGCGTTCTTAATCAGGTCCGACAGCGAGCTGCCCGGCAGCAGCGGCATGACGAAATAGGGGCGGGCTACGCCGCCGTCCTCGAACTCGCCGATATCGTAGATCTCGATGATGTTCGGATGGATGATGGAAGCCTGCAGACCCCATTCCTTGTAGAAGAGGTCGAAAGCCGCCCGGCTGTGTACGTCGAGGATGGTCTTCAGCGCGACGTCGCGCTTCATGAGCGTGTCCCAGGCGCGATACACCACGCCCATGCCGCCCTTGTTGATTACCTCTCTGAGTTCGTACCGGGAGCGGACATTGGTGGTGGCTGGCATAGGGACGGCGGCGGTCCAAACCGGACATCCGCTCGCTCACGGCCGCGGCTCGGTAAGTTGCCGCAAACAAGCGATGCCGATTCCGAGACGCGAGCGCGAGCGAGCGGGCACCCGGATTTTTCGACAGGCTCCTAAGTAATATAACAGGATGCTGTGTCTGGTCCTATCAGGTGAACCAGGGGGGCGTCGGAGCCAAATAGAAAGTTCCGGTTTCCAGCCAGGTAGAAAGTTCCGGTCTTGAGGGTCACCTGCGGACCCTCATGGGATTCGGTCGCTGCGGGCTGCATTCTGGAAAGCTGATGATTCCTCCAGAGAAACGCCGGCGCCAGGCCTGAATGATCCTCGCCGGGCGCGCTTCGTCACGTGTCGTAACGTCCGGCACACGCATCAAACCCAGCGAGAGGAGATTCTCTATGGGCCATCACTCGCAGAGCCCCGGGGATCAGAAAACCGCCATAGCCCCAATGCTCTCGGTTCGAAACGGGGCGAGGGCGATCGAGTTCTACAAGGCGGCGTTCGGAGCCGGCGAATTGTTCCGCCTCGACGCCGAGAGCGGAGCGGTGGTCGCCCGGTTGTCCGTGGGGGAAGCCGAATTCTGGCTCGCCGACGAGTCTCCGGAGCACCTGAACTTCAGCCCTGAGTCCCTCGGCGGAGGGTCCGTGCGCATGGTGATGACGGTGGAAGATCCGGACGCCGCTTTCGAGCGGGCCGTCGCAGCGGGGGCCACCGCGGTTTGGCCCGTCAGCGACCAGCATGGCTGGCGCCCGGGACGAATCGCCGATCCTTACGGACACCACTGGGAAATCGGCAAGCCCTTGCCAGGCTCAGAGTGAAATCAGAGAACCGGCCCGCCTGCCCTCGCAGCCCGCAACGATTTGATGTTGTGCAGACACCCACGTCTGGGTACCCTCGCGGCCGGGGTTCCCGGCCCGCGGACGTCAACCTGAGGCAGAGTGCCCCGCTGAAGCAAGCCCGGCCCGCTTTGCCTTCAGAGGCTTGCCAATTCGCCGGTCAATGGTCGTCGTAGTTGCCGTAGCCAGTCGAACAGAAACTGCCCGGCCTGCTCACCGCATCTGCACCGACCATTTCTGGTCTTCGTGGCCATTGCAGTCCCATTGAACCACCGCGGCCCCGTCCTGGGTGCTCCCACCCAGCACGCCCATGCACTTGCCGCTGTTCCTGTTCACAATTTCTCCCGTTCTCCGCATTTGCCATTTCTGGGATTCGTGACCGTTGCATTCCCATTGAATCATGGCGTTCCCGTTCTCCATGCCCCCTTTGTCGACACCCACGCATTTGCCGCTGAACCTGCTGACAATTTCTCCCGTTCTCCGCATTTGCCATCTCTGGCGCTCATCGTCACGATTGCAACGCCCCTGAGTTATGGCGACTCCATCGTCCCTGTTGCCCCTCGCGACTAGGCACTGGCCACTGTTTCGATCGACGATCTGACCTCTCTCCCAAACTTCCTCTCCGTTCAGTTGAGCCGTCGCCGGCAGCAAAAGCAGGCTCGCCGACAGCAAAGTCAGGTTGATAAGCACTGCTCGCCCTCTGTTCGTCATGTCCTTCTCCTTCCATTCGCATTTGGCGCGACCGAGCCTTCGCTGATTCTCGGCGCGCCTCGCCGCTCCCGGCGTTTGCTAAGACGGTTCTTCGGCTCATGTTGCAAGCCATAGCGGTCGAACCCGTTCTGGTCGATCAGATCCTCAGCCCGAAACCAAGGTGAAAGTGATCGTCGTCACGTGAACCAGAGGCTCCTAGGCAGATTATCAGCCAAACCGAAAGAGCGTCAACTGGCCGTTGCTCGTGTTTCGATGGTGCGGAGCTCAGCAGCATCTGGGGCATTTGTCGACGAGATTGGGTGAACTCACCCTTGTTCCTCAACCCAGTCACCGACAGGCTAATTAAGCCGTCATGCATCGGGGATTCTGCCCCGAGGACTGTTGCATTTTGCACCAGTGCGGTATGAGAGACAGAAGAGACGCACCACTGCGGAATGTCCTTCTGCCGGGCAGCCGGTCGTCCCAGGCTATCTCCGGCTCTCCGCAGGCGCCTTCGTTGACAACAACCCACCCTCATCGAACCACCACATTCCACAACCACTTCCAGACACCAGCCCCTGGCCATCGGGCACGCCCGTGCTACCGTCAACACGTTATGGCAACTGACCCGCAAATCCTGGCGGATCGAAGAAACGCCCGCGCCAGCACCGGACCGCACGACCCGGCAGGCAAATCCACTTCCAGCGCCAATTCCACCAAACACGGTCCCGGCTCTGGTCCCCTCGTTCTCACCAACGAGAACCGAACCCCACCCCACCCTGGCTCCCCGACCGGACGCGCCGGCCGCCGAGAAACCTTGTGCGGCCAAACGAACCCAATTTCAAGCCACCCGGGAGCCTCGGCCCCGCCGCCGAAACGCCGCCAACTCATAGAAATGGCTCAGGCAACGGCCCCTGCTCGTTGTCGAATCGAAGCGCGGCGCTTCGGCCGCCGAGGACCCCGTACGACAAAACGAACCCAATTCCGGGTCCTTCCGGCGAAACGCCGCCAACTCATAGAAACAGCTCGGGCAACGGGTACCTGCTCGCTGTGGCCCAGAGCAGCAGGCCGCCGAACAAGGGCCTATCCGGGCTTATCCGTGTACATTCGTGTTCATTCGTGGCTAATCCGTCGCGTCCCGCTCGGCCGTATACATCCGATAGAACATGATCATCACCGACCACAGGAACACCCCGCAGGAGCCGAGCCAGAACAGGAAACCGGCGGTCTGCTGGTCGTCCTCCGGCGTGAAATGATAGCTGTTCTGCAGCGCCTCGAGGATGTGGAGCGGGTCCTTCGGCGCCAGATAACTGCCGTACGGGCCCGGCATCATCGTGGCCAGGCGCAGGCCCAGCACCGACGCGATCGCCGCCATCGCCAAAAGGTAAATGGCCCCGGGTGGCACCGGCTTCAGCCGCTGTTGCCTGGCTGGACTATACAGCGGCAGGTACAAAAACACGCCTCCCAGCACCCACGAAGCCGCCTGCAGCGTCTCCACGAGCGGGTCCCGGAGCGCCGCGTTGTACAGTGAAGGCACGTACCACGCCACCAGAGACGCGGCGCCGGCAATCCAGGCGAGGGCTGCGGGCGGGCGGAGGCGCTTCGCCAGGGACGGCGGAAGACCGAGCACCAGGAAGAATGGCGCACCCAGATTCAGCAGCAGGTGTTTCACTACGTGGGCGGAAGACAGGTACACTGTCGCGAACAACTCCAGCGGCGAAGCAAACACGGCGGCGATGACCAGCGCGGCCGCGGCGAACCACATAACCGTGCGCATGCTTAGTTCATCTATATCAGAGAACCGTGCCTGACTTCCTGATTCTCGGGTGTGGCTTCACCGGACGGCGCGTGGCCCGGCGCCTGCTCGCGAGCGGTGGCACGTTGCTCTGCACCACGCGAGCCTCGCTGAATCTCGAACACCCCGGTGCGCTTTCCACACTTCGTGCCATGGTGACGCCCGGCGTCCGCGTTCTGCACTCTGTTCCCACGCTGGTCGGCGAGTTGGATCGCGTGGCGGTGGAAGCGCTCGGCGGCGCAGCGCGCGTGGTCTACCTGTCCACCACCGGCGTTTACGGGAGCGCCGAATGCGTGGATGAAACAACGCCGGTGGCGCCTCAGTCGGATCGCGCCCGGGCCCGTGTGCGCACCGAACGGGCGGTGCTGGACGGCCCGTGGTCGCCCCTGGTGCTGCGCCCGGCGGCCATTTACGGACCCGGCCGTGTTCGCCGGTCGGGCGGTGGCTCGGGCTATGTCAGCCGGATACACGTGGACGACCTCGCGGCGCACGTCGAGGCCGCGCTTTTCAGCGAAGTGACTGGCGCGTGGCCGGTGGCCGACGACCATCCCTGCCCATCCGGCGAAATCGCCGAGTTTGTACTGCTGCACCCGGAGTGGGGCAGGCCCGTGGGTTGCGGCGGCCTTGGCCAGGGGCGAAGTCGCGCTGGTCTCCTTATCCGCTGGCCAGGAGCGAAGATCAGAGCACACCTTATCGAGCGACAAGGCCGCCCAGCCGGCACAACCGGGGTCGAAGGTCGGCATTTGTCTTTCGCCCGTGGTCAAGGCCGCCTTTCTCACACCAACCGCCGCGTGGATGGTTCAGCCATCCGCGACATCCTCGGCATCACCCTCAGCTATCCGTCCTACCGCAGCGGCATTCCGGCGGCCCTTGCCGAGCAGCGCCGCGCGTGCCACGATAGAGACTTCCAGTGACCCCGGACTCGTCCGCGCCGTTCCGCGTCTTCCTCGCGGAAGATAACCCCGCCGACGTGTTCCTGGTGCGCGAGGCGCTCCGGGAACATGGCCTGACCTGCGAGCTGCACGTGGCCGACAACGGCGAGGAGGCCATCCGTTACGTTCGCCGGATTGGGAACGCTCCCGATTCCCCCGCTCCGGACCTGGCCTTGGTGGATCTCAACCTGCCGCGCGTCGACCGCGGCGACATTCTGCGGGAGTTCCACGACAACCCCGCCTGCCGCGGCATTCCGCTGATTGTCCTCAGCTCTTCCGACGCCGAGCTGGATCTCCGCTCCGCCGGGCAGCTCATAGAAGCGAGCCTATACTTCCGCAAGCCCGCCGAGCTGGACGCGTTCCTGGAGCTCGGCGCGAAGGTCAAACAGATCCTCGAAAACGGCCGGACACGCGGCGCCAGCCGCGTTCCCAGGGAGAGAGACTGAACAGCATGCTGAGAAACACTCATCGCGCCTCGGTAACTGCTCGCCAACGCATGGCCGGGTTTCCGAGCCGCGCGCGTCAGCAAGCGGTCCGGCTCCCGCTGGTCGCGCTGCTGGCCCTGTCGCTCGCGCACGCCGCGGACCCGCCGAAAGCGGTCGAGCCGTGGTGGCGGCACGCGGTCATCTATGAGATCTATCCGCGCAGTTTCGGCGACACCAACGGCGACGGAATCGGCGACCTGAACGGCGTCACCCGCCACCTCGACTACCTCGCCGACCTCGGCGTCGACGCCATCTGGCTGACGCCTTTCTATCCATCGCCCCAGGTGGACTTCGGCTACGACATCTCCGATTACCGCGCCATCGACCCGCAATATGGCACCATGGCCGACTTCGACCGCCTGGTGGCCGAAGCCGGCAGGCGCAACATCCGCGTCATTGGCGACCTCGTCCTGAACCACACCTCCGACAAACATCCCTGGTTCGTCGAGTCCTCCTCGTCGCGGACCAATCCTCGGGCCGACTGGTACATGTGGCAGGACGGCAAGGGCAACGGCCGGCCGCCCAACAACTGGCAATCGCTGTTCGGACATTCGGCGTGGCAATGGAATCCGAAGCGCAAGCAGTTTTACTATCACGAGTTCTACAAGGAGCAGCCGGACCTCAACTGGCGCAATCCCGATGTGCGCGCCGCCATGTACGACGTGGCGCGTTTCTGGATGAAGCGCGGCGTCGCCGGGTTCCGGCTGGACGCCATCACCTCGCTGTTCGAAGATCCTCAGTTGCGGGACGAGCGCGTCCAGCCCGGAGTGAATGCCTTCGGCGACCCCATCGTGTCCCGCGAATACACCGACAATCTGCCCGAGGTCCACGATGTGTTGCGCGAGCTGCGCCACGCCACCGACGAATTCGCCGGCCGCGTGCTCATCGGCGAAACGTACGTTCCCAACGTCCAGGAGCTGGCGAAGATGTACGGCGCAAAGGACGACGAGTTGCAGCTCCCCATGGATACCCAGCTCGGTTTTCTCAACCACATCTCCGCCGACGATTTCCGGCGCGTTCTGCGCGACGCCGAGACCGGTCTCAACGGCAATGTGCCGTTGTTGGTCTTCGATAACCACGACAACCGGCGCAGTTGGGATCGCTACGCCGATGGTGTGCACGATGCCGCCATCGCCAGACTGATCGCCATGCTGCTCTCGACGCCGCGCTGTGCTGCGCTGGTTTACTACGGCCAGGAACTCGGCATGGAGAACAACGATCCGCAGCGCAAGGAGGACGTGCGCGACCCCATCGGCATCACCGGCTGGCCCAAAGACAAAGGCCGCGACGGCGAGCGCACACCCATGCAATGGAGCGACGGCGCCAACGCCGGCTTCAGCGCGGGGGCGTCGACGTGGCTGCCCGTGGCGCCCGATTACAAGGAGCGCAACGTGGCGGTGGAACGGCCGGACCCCAATTCGCTGCTCAACTTCTACAAGGCCCTGATCCGCCTGCGGAAGACGAACAGCGCGCTGCGCGACGGCGATTTCGCCCTCGTGAATGCGCGCGACCGCAGCGTGCTGTCGTACCTGCGCAAGGCCGGCGACGGCACGGCGGTGCTGGTGGTTCTGAACTGCACTGCGCTGCCGCGGACGGTAAGCTTCGATCTCCCATCCAGGGAAGGGGCGACGCTGTTGAGCTCCTTCGCAAAGACCGGCCGCCCGGTAGATCTGAAGCGGCTCATGTTGCCGCCGTACGGAAGCTGGGTCGGCCAGTTGCAGTGAACGTGCGGCCGGCTCTCAGCCGGCGGCGGCCTCTCAGGCCGCTCTTGGGCCCAGTCCGGAGCGCACTGTTGACTCCGGCGCCGCCGTGGCGCCTACCGCAGAGTCTTCAGGGCTCGCGCGACGCCAGCCAACCGCCGGCCCTGCCACCGCGCCACGTTGAGATCGTCTTCCGTTGGCGGAACGTTCGCCCCGCCGCCGGTGACCGCCGATGCTCCATACGGCGTTCCCGTTCGGAAAACCAGCGGGTCCGCGTAACCCAGCGGCACGATGATCAGTCCGAGATGAGCCATGGGAATGTACATCGAGACGAGGGTAGTCTCATTGCCGCCGTGCGGCGTCGCCGTGGACGTAAACGCCGTCCCGGCCTTGCCGTTCAGCTTCCCTTGAGACCACAGGCCGCCGAGCGAATCGACGTACGCCTTCAGCTCCGCGGAGCAATTGCCGAAGCGCGTGGGCGTGCCGAAGGCGATGCCGTCGGCCCACTCGGCATCGGACGCGGTGGGGGCTTCGTACGCGGAGTGCATGCGCTCGCTATGCTCCACCCAGCCGGGCGCCCGCGCCATGATATCCCGCGCGACGATGTCGCGGGCGCGCCGCAGGCGCACGTCGGCGCCCTCGGAGCGCGCCCCTTCCGCCAGAGCGTTGGCCAGCGATTCCGTGTTGCCACTTCGCGAGTAGAATGCGACAAGAATGTTCACGTCGGGCATCGAGTTATGGATGCAGCCGATGCCGCCAACGACGCAGATCTATTCCGCGCGCAGGGCCTCGGTGGGGTCCACCGCAGCCGCCCGGCGCGAGGGCAGATAACTGGCCAGCGCGGCCGCCCCCACCAGACCAATGGACACCGCGACGTAGGTGAGCGGGTCCGCCGGGCTCACTTCGAACAGCAGCGAGGTCATCAGACGCGTCAGCGCGCCCGCCGCAACCAGGCCGCAGCCAAGCCCGATGCCGGTCAGCATCAGGCCGTGGCGGACGAACATGCGCGCCAGCTCCTCCTGCCTCGCGCCCAGCGCCATGCGAATGCCGATCTCCCGCGTCCGCTGCGACACCGAGTAGGCGATCACGCCGTAGATGCCCACCACGCCCAGCAGCAGCGCCATCCCGCCCGCGAAGGCCAGCATCACCAGCGTGAACGAGGTCCGCGCCCTGGACTTCCGGTACAGCTCGTCCTGGGTGCGCACCAGATCCAGCGGAAGATCCGCGTTCACCGACCAGACCGCGCGTTAGATATCCACGGTGGTGGGCGCCGGATTGCTAACTCCGTCGCTCCGTTCGTCCCCAACTTGAAACGGCGAATCGGCGGCACCTGGTTTTCCGCGTAGCGCCTGTCCTCGGCGGCAATCGGATCGAAGCTGAAGTTACCATCCATGGGCAAGGTGCTGGAGAGGCCAATCCCGGTGACGCCGGGGACGGCCGCGATCTCTCGCACCAGTTCCTCCTGCACGGTCGCGACGCGTTCATCGGGCACGCTTGCATTGGGCAGGGAGATCTGCAGCGTCTGGAGTTCGGCGGGATTCGTGAAGCCAGGCTGCACCCGGAGCAAAGCCCGAGAGGTGCGGATCATGAGCCCCGAACTCACCAGCAGCACCAGCGCCAGAGCCACCTGAACCACCACCAGCACGTTCCGGGCGCGATGGCGCTCCCGGCTCTGGCTCGCCGTGCGGCCCCCTCCGCGCAGCGTCTGTGCCAGCCGCGATCCCGCGTACCTGACCACCGGCAGGGAACCAAACAGCAAACCGGAAACGAGCGAGATGGCCAGTGCGAACAGCAGCACCGGCAGATCGATGCCGATTTCGCCGAGCCGCGGCAGACCGGCAGGCGCCAGCTTAACCAGCAATTGGAGAGCTGCGCGCGCCAGCCCGAGCCCCAGCACACCGCCCACCGCCGCCAGGGTCAGGCTTTCCGCGAATAGTTCCACGGCCAGACGGCCCCGGCCGGCGCCCAGCGCAGCGCGAATGGCCAGCTCCTGCTGACGCCCCTCGGTGCGGACCAGCAGCAGGTTGGCGATGTTGGCGCAGGCAATCAGCAGCACCATGCCGATGGTGCCCATCAGCACCCACAGCGTGCTGCCGACGTCGCCAATCACATACTGCCGCAAAGGCCGCAGCCTCGGCGCGAGCCGTGCTCCCAGAAACATATTCACGCTCATTCCGGGGGGCGCGGGGAACCTGTCCCACAGGATGGGTATCATCCGCGCGACGTCGGCGCTTGCCTGAGCGACGGTGGCGCCAGGCTTCAACCGGCCCAGTCCGCGATAGCTGAAGTTCCCGAGGTACGTTGTCGAGCGGTCGAACTGGAACGGCACGATCAGCGCCGGGTCTGCGTCCAGAAACCGGAAACGCTCCGGCATCACGCCGATGACCTCGCGGGCCTTCGCGTCCGCCATGATTCTTCGGCCAATCACCGCGGGGTCCGCGCCGAACTTGCGCCGCCAGTATCCCCACGTGAGCATCACCGTGTCCGGGCTCCCCGGCGAATCGTCTTTGCGGGTGAACCAGCGCCCCATGGCGGGCGGCACGCCCAGCATTGGCAGGAAGCCGTCGGTGACCACCACGCAGCGCACCTGCTCGGGCTCGGCCAGGCCGGTGACGCTCACGGTGTCCATGCGAAACAGCCCGACATCCTGGAACGTGCGGCTTTCGTCGCGATAGACGAAATAGTTGGAGGGCGCCGTGGACAGATCCGCGACATGTATGCCGGGGGCCGTGTGCATGATGCTGACCAGTTGCTCCGGGTGCGGGTAGGGCAGGGGCTTCAGCAGAACGCTCTCGACCACGCTGAAGATGGCCGTATTGGCGCCGATTCCGATGGCCAGCGTGAGCAGCGTGATGGCGCCGAACATCGGCGCGCGCCGCAGCCGGCGGAGAACGTGTCTGAGCTGGTTACTGAAAGGTCCCATGCACTCTAATACGATGCAAAGCCGCCGGAGTTTCCGGTTTTCCGGGTTTCCGCGAATGCTCCCGCGGCCGGAGCGCCGGCTCTCCGGGCTGCTTGAGGGCAGCAGTGTATCGAGCGTTGAGCGCCTTACCGAAGTCCACGACACAACTATGCTCAGGCTGACGGTAATCGCAGGCGCCAAGTGTGAGAATCTGCTCGCAAAACTCCTTGTCAATGTACCAGCCCGTGATGTCCAGGCAGACGAAATCCGGCAGTTCATTGGGATGCAAGGAAAAGCGGCGGAGGCCGGAGCACGATCCCAACCCGGGCGACTGGTACACGTTTCGTCGCAATGGAGACGCATACCAAGCTGGTGCTCGACGTCGCCATTGGCCGCCGCGATCGGGCGACTACCGAGGTTTTCATTGAGGGTCTGCGTCTCGCCACGGCGAAGCAGCGGTTTCAGATCACCACAGACGGGTTCGCTCCTTACCGTTCCGCGATCTCCAACAGCCTTGAGGATCGCGTAGACATTGCCCAGCTCATCAAGGTCTGATGCGGCCCCGATTTGCGATCGCATTCGTGTGCATCGCTTTTCTCTTATGCCCCCAGCTTCCCGCACGCTCCGATACAGCCCGGCGGAAGTCGTGAGCACTGAAACGGTGATTGGCTTAGGCCGTCCCGATCCCGAGCGTATTTGCACGTCGCACATCGGCTCTCCGCTGATTATCGCCGCGACGAACTTCACAGAAGGCAGCCTCACCGCCTTTTATCACTCACCGGTCCTGGAAGAACTGGTCGTGGAAGCATCCACGACTCGATGGAGTCTCTTTGTGTGGGGCGGTGCTCCGGAGGTTCAGCCTGACGCACTCCACGTCAACGAGATCGATCTCGCTTGGTTGCAGGCAAACGGCGATGCCCCAGCAACGGCGGTGGCGAAGATTGAAGCCTTCGTGCGGAGGAACTTCGACTTTTCCGAAACCAACACCCGGGTTGGTTTGGCGGGTCACAACATCAGCTTCGATGTTTCCTTCCTGAGGCGCCTTTATCAGCAGACAGGAGCATCTTTCGACGCTAGTTTCTCGCATCGCACGATTGATACGGCAGGCATCCTCCGTTTCCTGACGCTGGCTGGGTTACTTTTGCTTTCTGGCCCAGGATCGACAGAAGCCTTCGAGCATTTTGGAATTCCGATCCCCGGTCGGCACACGGCTCTTGGCAATGCAATCGCCACGGCGAAGCTGCTTGACAGGCTGATCGAACTCGTGCGGGATGGCGGCTTACCGGCAACGGACGCAGAGCGCCCCGGCTCCGCCGGTTGATGCGAGCTTCTCTGGCCTCGGCGCTTCAACGCACCTTTCAGGCACTACCCGGTCCCAGGTCCGCCAAGGAATAACTATAATGACTAATATGACCATAAGAGGCGCCGGCGACACCGGGCATGCGGCCGCGTGGACCGTCGCCGAGGCGAAAGCGAAGTTCAGCGAGGTGATCGATCGGGCGCAATCGCGCGGGCCGCAGACGGTTACGCGGAACGGCCGAACCGCCGCTATAGTGGTGGCCGCCGAAGAATGGGAGCGCAAGACGAAGCGCACCGGGAACCTGGCCGAGTTCCTGGCGGCCTCGCCGCTGCGGGGTTCGGGACTGAAGGTCCGGCGCCGCCGGGATGGGGCGCGTAAGGCCGACCTGTGAGTTTCCTGCTGGATACCAACGTCGTTTCGGAGTGGGTGAAGCCGCGTCCCAACGCCGGCGTGGCTGCCTGGACGGCCGAGGTGGATGAGGACCGCGTGTTTCTCAGCGTGGTGACGCTGGCCGAGCTGCGGCATGGGATTGAGCGCCTGGCGCCCGGAAAACGCCGGCGCCGTCTCGATGAATGGCTGCGCGAAGAGTTGCCGTTGCGTTTCGAAGGGCGGGTGCTGGCCATTGACGCCGGGATTGCCGACCGGTGGGGCAGGGTGGTGGCAAGTGGCGAAGCCGCGGGACGGCCGATCGGGACCATGGACGCATTCATCGCGGCAACGGCGGAGGCGCACACGCTCACGCTGGTCACCCGGAATACCGCGGACTTCGCGGGTCTGGTCAGCGCGATGGAAAACCCCTGGAGCTTCGCCTCCCGCTGATGCGTTCGGTTGCGCGATCGTGGGTTCTATTGGCTGGAGCCGGTGGTGTGACCAATCGCCTTGAAGGTCAGGTACCCGGCGTGACTGGCAGCCAGAAGCTGGAGCTGGCCCTGACTGAACGAGGGCAAAGCGAAGTGGGCGAAGTCGATGCCGGGGCTGGCGAGTTTAGCCCATAAATCAGCGCAATAGGTTCCAATCAGGAGAACCGTAAGTATAAACATTTGGACCTTCGACACGTCGACGTACGCGGTGTTGCCGATTTCATCCCCCTGGAAGATGTCCGATAATCGGGCATCTGCCGGCGCCGCGTTCGAATACAGCTTCCCGACCGCGTTTTTCTGAATGTCCGCTGACGCTTCGTTCAAAGCTTTGCCTGCCGCCTCAATGGCCCTCGGGCTGGCAGTGTCGCCTGTTTTCCCTGAAAGGACTGCCGGCGTTCCAATAAACGAGGCCGTGCTGATACCCAGGACCGCCCACAGGTATGGGTCGATTTGAAGGGCGAGGGGGTTGGGGACGCCGTGCAGGATCCGCTGGATCAAGGCGACAACGTACCCGGAGAAGATCACCACCGACCAGGCAACCAGTTGCATGCGGGAAAGGCTGATCAGATTGCGCTCGCTGATCAGGATTCCCGACCCAAGCCCCATCATCCACTTGCCAAGGAACAGGCAAAGGAGCAGGAGGAGGCTGAGGCCCAGCACCCACGACCACTGGGGGCCGACATAAAAGGCGAGGACGAATTCGACGCAGAAGATCAAAAACACGGCCGCCGTCTGGAAGAACTGACCTTGAACTTTGCCCATGGGCGCACCCCTCGAATGAGACGCTCGCCGAGCGAGCTCTAGATTGGGAAACATTCTACTCTGCTGCCCTCCGGCAGTCAATGGAAAACTTCGGTGATTGTCGTTAGTATGTGAGTTGTCCGGTCCAATTCACACGTGATCTGTCCGCATAGCCGGTGGGCGGGTGATGCTGGGTGGTGGATGAAACCTGGTAGTGTTCGGCCGCCGAGATGGAGCGGATGATGAAAGTACAAGACGTGTTGCTGAAGGCGATGGCCGGGAAGATCACCTGGTGGGCGGCAGCGGAGATCCTCGGGGTGACGGACCGGACGATGCGGCG